>Ga0181579_10000240_pt1 | contig 41894 bp, 37 predicted proteins | sample 071ome_24_FD_132996 | JGI IMG/M metagenome (GOLD analysis project Ga0181579, IMG submission 132996) | Coastal salt marsh microbial communities from the Groves Creek Marsh, Skidaway Island, Georgia - 071402CT metaG (megahit assembly) | ecosystem: Environmental > Aquatic > Marine > Intertidal...
CGCGCCATCCAACATTGGTTCGGAGATGGGGGTTCCATTGAGTTCAGCCTCTACGGGGAGCCGATTGCCATACTTGCCTCGGTCGGCGAAGAGACGCCCAAGCTTCATGTTTCCGGGGGTGTGCGGGCGGCACTCGGCGAGGCGCGTGAAATCACATTGTCTGGAAATGTGGCGGGACAGGCGACCGGGGGCGCCCCTGGGTCTTGGGAGGTGACCTTCAAGGACCTTATCTTGCGGGTGGGCGGTCTCGAGATTCTTGGCCATCGGCTCGAGCGGGGAGAGTTCATTTTTGGCGGATCTCTTGGCTCGAAAGGCATAACCGGGACGTTTTCCGTCAAGGGTGACGGGACATTCGGCGAAACCATTCCTCTCGATGGGGCGGCCATCCGCTTCGGCGGACAATTGGCAAGTGCCGGGCATGAGACCCGGATTTCGTTCGACCATGCGGGAGTGACGGCACGACCCCCAGGAAAAGAGAGTCGAGGCTTCGCCCTTATGAGCCCCGTGGAAATCACACAGGCACCTGGACGGCCAACCACCGTCGTTATCTCCCACGCCAGCGACAATCCGCTACCCAGATCCATTCAGACGGCCTTTAAGGTAGGGAAGGTGACGGTTGGCCCACCCGGCGACGATGGCTCGAAGACCGTCAAGCTTGATATCGGTCGGGTCGACGCGACATTCACCAACGCCGTCGGTGATGGTGAGGGGCGCATTGTTCTGAAGCTGGACAAGGCGCGCGGCGCGTATGCGGGGTTCCCCGTTCGGCTTTCGAAACTCGCGGTGAATGCCGGTTTCAAGGGCGACGACGTTCTGGGCGGGCTGACATCCCTTGACGCTTCCATCGAGGAGGTCGCCCAAACGACAAGCCCGACATGGATCTCGCCCCTGGCGCTTAGATTATCGGGGCAACGATCCGGGACGGCTCGGGCGTTGGATTTGCAAGGCTCGGTCGCGGGCGTAACCTCCGCGTTGGAAGTGCCGATCACCGGAAAGATCCAACCGAGCGATCGGTCGGGACGGGTTGCGGTTGACGGGACCTGGTTGACCTTTGGGCCCGAGGACTTGTCTCTGGCGACCCTGTCGCCGGCGCTTGCCACGCATATAGAGGCGTTGACTGGGCGTATAGGGATATCGGGGCATTTTGCCTGGCCAAGCTCCACGCCACCGGATCCGCATCGCCTGGCGGTTCAGGTGAAGGGCCTGTCGATCAAGGCCGCCGGCGCCAGCCTGGAGAACGTGGAGGGAGGTATCGCGCTCACGAGCTTCACGCCGCCGAGAAGCGACGGTGTAGGGGTTCTCTCGATGGACATGCTGGGCGTCGGTGTTCCTATCCACGGCCCTCGACTGGAGATCTCGATCGATGGCATGGAGGGTATTCGGTTGGATAAGGCATCGGGAGAATTCGCCGGCGGGCGGATTTCCACGAGGGATGTCTTGATGGATTTCGACGGGCCGACAACGATGACACTCGAGGCCGAGGGGGTGGATGCCGCCGCGATCTCATCAATGTTGAAGATCCAGGGATTGGATGCGGAAGGGTCGCTTTCGGGCGCCATTCCCGTCACTTGGATGCCGGAGATCGGCGTCTCGATCGTTGACGCACGCCTATCCGCCGATGGGCCCGGCACGGTTCGATACAAGGCGGGTGAGAAGGATGAGGCGCTCAGAAAGTCTGGAGAGCAGGTCGGCCTGATGCTGGACGCGCTTTCGGATTTTCGCTTCAAGACCTTGGAGATGGGGCTCGACGGAACGCCTGGCGCTGGTTTTCATGTCGGCCTTGCCCTGGAGGGCGCGAACCCCAATTTTTATGATGGATATCCGGTCCGGTTCAATCTGGACCTGGCCGGGCAGCTTGATGACATCATCAAGACCGGGTATCGAACCTACACGCTCCCGGATCGGGTGCGGGATGCCGTTTTGCGAGGCGAGGCGAATGATTAGACCAGCGACGATCGCGATGTTAGGCGTTCTCTCCTTGAGTGGGATGGCGTGCTCCCCCTCCGTAAAGATCGAGGCGCCGGACAAGCCGATCGTTATAAATCTCAATGTAAAGATCGAGCAGGAAGTCCGCGTCCGTGTCGAGAAGGACTTGGAGTCATTGTTCGAGTCGAAGGATAAGATCTTTTGATCAAATTTCGTCATGTCGTCCCAAGATCAAGGGGAACTCATATGCCGCGAATCTCAAATCGCCGAAACCGGGACCCAGGAAACCCCGAGCCGGGAATCTGGAGCGCGCGGTTTTTCGCGCTCATCCTTTTGGCGGTGGTATCGGGTTTCGCTTTCTCTATCCCGGCGAACGCGCTTTCTCTTGACGAGGCCCGCGCGCAAGGCCTGATCGGCGAGCAGCCCAATGGCTATCTCGGGCTGGTGCCCGGGCAATCCAATGCCCAGGCGGCGACCCTGGTGGAGCAGATCAACGCCAAACGCCGCGCGGCCTACCAATCCGTCGCGGATAGCAACGGCACGACACTGAAGTCAGTCGAGGCGCTTGCCGGGAGCAAACTGATCGGTCGGCTCCAGCCGGGACAATGGTTCCAGGATCAGGGCGGTCAGTGGCGCCGCCGTTGAGCGTCTGGTCTGGAGATTGATGTTACTCGGTCGCGGCCCGCGTGACATAGGCGCGGAGCTCCTCGGTGACTTTCGCGACAACATTTTGCCAGCTCGCTTCATCGCCACCGGGTCCGTCGGATTCGGCCATCCGGAACAGTCGCATGGTCGGATACCAGGGCGTATCGTCTCGCCGCAGAAGCCAACGCCAATCCGAATGCCTGCCGAGCAACAACCAGACCGGCTTACCCATCGCACCCGTGAGATGAGCCACGGAAGTGTCGACCGAAATCACCAGGTCGAGGCCGGCGATGATATCGGCAGTATCCGCGAAATCACCGACGTCGTCACCTAGAGGGGTGACGTTCGACCAGGGACCAGGGGTTGAGCCGGGACGCCAGCCATATTGAAGGCTTTGGAAACTCGCGCCTTCCATCTCCACAAGCGGGGTTAGCGCCGCCTGTGGGCAGGACCGCCATTCGTCCCGGGTATTGTTCGGTGTCCCGGCCCAGACCAATCCGACCCTCGGCGCGTCGACGGAGGATCGCCGAGGCCGCGGGGAAGGGGCGCTCAGATAGGGAACATCGCCGGGAATCGTGTCCGGCCCGGTGCGAAACCGGTGAGGCAGACTCATGATCAAGCAGGTCGAGTCAAAGTCGGGTTGAGCCCCCGTGGAAACATTCTCGATCCACGGCATGTTCGCGAGAAGCCGTTCCAGCGCCGGCTGACAATGCACATGGACGGTCATGCCGGCCTCGGCGAGGGGGCGCGCGTAACGGATGAACTGGATCGCGTCTCCAGCGCCCTGTTCGGCGATCAAGAGAATGCGCTCGCCCGCGACAGGCTTGCCGTCCCAGATGACGCGGTGCAGATCATGCATCTGCGCGGTGAATTCGCGGCAAGATTCCCGTGTCTCATAGAGGGGCCAGGCATTGACCCAATCGCCCGCTTGCAGCATGGCGAGTGACAGGCCCGTCGCGATCTCCGGACGTTCCGGGTCCAGACACCGAGCTCTTCCATAGGTGGTGATCGCGGTCTCGGCATTGTCGAAACTGAAATCCGCGTTCCCGAAATTGTAGTAGATCGCGGCGGCGTCGGGTTGAAGCAAGATGGCGCGGCGAAACGCGCGGGTCGTTCTGTCGCGATTGCCGAGACCACGTAGCGATTGGCCAAGCGCCATGTAAACCCGGGCGTCTCTCGGAAAGCGCAGGGCGAGTAGTCGATGGCACTGCACCGCCTTGCGATGCGCTCGCGCCGTCATCAACCGCCGGCCCATGGCTAGGCCGTCTTCAAGGGATCGCCCGTTATCGATGGCCATGATGTCGGATGGCCTCAGGGTTCCCGCAACGCCATTTCGAAACTAGCGATCATCGGGGTCATCAGATAACTGAGCAAGGTTTGTTCACCGACCGCGATCAACCCGAATGCCGGCATGCCGGCGGTCAATTGTTGATCGCCGATGGCCTTTCTTAGGGAGTCCGGATCAAGTTGCACCGTCACGCCGTATGTTGGCTGTCCTTTCTCGGTAGGCACGGTGTTCGGCGTGATGCTGACCAACTGACCATCAACCGGCGGGGTCAATCGTGGATTGAAAGCGGTCAAGCGAACCTTGACCATGGCGCCGGTTTTTACCTGCTCGATATCTTTCGATTTCAGCTTTCCCTTGAGGACCATGGCCTCGTTTTGGGGGACGATTTCCATGAGGACCTGTCCGCCGGACACGACCTGCCCCTCGTTCCTGATTTGCAGATTCATCACCCGGCCATTCGCGGGAGCCTTCACGTCGATCCGAGATTTCTGGTCCGCGAGCACGCCGACAATCTCCCGACGCCGCGCGATCTCCGGATCGAGTTGATTCAAGCGGCCCAGATTCTGGGTTCTTTTGGATTGCAACCGCGCCTCAATCCCCAGTTTACGCTCGCCCAGTCTTTGCTTGGTCTGGGCGATTGCTTCTCCGAGCGTGCCTTGCTGGCCAAGCAACCCGGTCCTGGCGCGCTTGATCGCCAGAAGGCGCGACTTGGTGGTCAGGCGCTTGTCGAAGAGCTCCTGTACCGCCGCGAGCTCCTCATTGATCAAGGCGAGAGCCTCTTCAACTGTTTCCATCCTGATGTCGTAGGACCGAAGCTCGGTCTCGACTTGCGCGATCTGCTCTAGTTGAATCTCCAAGGTCTTCGCCTCGCTGTCGCGCAGCTCCTCGAACAGCTTCAACTCGCTATTGATGATTTTCGCGTGAATCGGGTTTGTCCGTGCTTGGGTAAGCTCGTCATCCAATACCATGGATGTGGCGCCGGCGAGCTCGGCGCGCAGCCGCGCGCGTTCCGCGAGCAATGAGACCAACGATGATTCCTGGGCCACGGTTTGGGCGTCCGTGCGAAGGGGGTCGAGCCGTGCCAGTACCTGTCCACGTGAGATCAATTCTCCATCACGTACCAGGATCTCGTTCACCAGGCCGCCTTCGAGGTGCTGGACCGTCTTGACGCCTGAATCGACCTCGATCGAGCCCGCCACATTGACACCGCTCGCCAGCGGAGCGAAGGCTGCCCAGCCTCCCAAGCCACCGAAGAACAGCAAGATGATGATGTATCCGAAGGCGCTTGCCCCCGCCCAGGTCGGTTTACCGGGGCGATCCGTCATTGAGACGGACAAGGGGCGACCAGGGAGTGTTTGCTGACTGACGGTTTGAAGGGACATCGGTCACTCACGCGTTGGCAGGACTGGTTACTACGTTGATGGCTCTATCGTCCGGCTGTTTGGTGGCGCCGCCGCCGCCGATAACCGGGAGCATCTCTTCCCTGGGACCGATGCGTTGGATCTTGCCATCCACCAGCACCATTACATGGTCCAGGACCTTAAGGATATTGGGTCTGTGCAAGATCAAGACAACGGTGACGCCGCGCCGTTTCAACTCCTCGATCGCCTCGGCGAGCGCTTCCTCGCCATGGGCGTCCAGATTGGCGTTCGGCTCGTCCAACACGACGAGTTTGACATCGCCATAGAGCGCGCGCGCAAGGCCAATGCGTTGCATCTGGCCACCCGATAGAAGCGTACCCCCACTGCCGACGACGGTCTGGTAGCCCTGGGGCATGAACTTGACCATTGTGTCAACATTGGCGAGCTTGGCGGCGTCCAAGACACGTTCGCTGGTCCAGTTTTGATCCTGGCGCGCGATATTGTCGCGAACCGTTCCGCCGAACAGCTCGACATCCTGTGGCAGGTAACCGATATAGGCGCCGAGGTCGACCGACGGCCATTCGTGAATATGCGCCCCATCAAGCTTTACGGAGCCGGTGCTTGGTCGATCCAGACCGACCAGAAGTCGGGCCAGTGTAGATTTTCCAGAGGCCGAGGGGCCGACGATCCCCAGGGACTCGCCGGGCTTCAGCGAAAAGTTGATCCCTTTCAGGATCGGATCCCGCGTTGAAGGGGGATGGAAACTCAGCTCTTCGACTGTCAATTCGCCGATTGGCGCGGGCGGCGCCGCCAGCTCGGAGGGTGTCTGCGCCGCGGCTTGTCGCAACGCCGCCGACAAGGCTTTGTAATCTCCGATCGCTTCGCTGATCGGCGCCCAGCCGGTGACCAGGAACTGCACCGGCATCAAGACGCGTCCCACCAGGATGACGGAAGCCATCATCGCGCCGCGCGACAGGTTCGTTTCGGGATGGATGATGAGGATCGCGCACACGGTCATGATCGCCATCATTGAGCCGAATTGCATGGTCTTGCCAATCGCCGACATCAAGCCCATGCGCCGCGTGAAAACCGCGAGCTTGTCGAGCGCGACGTCGTTGTCCGCTTCCCACCGTCGTCCAATCCGCGGGCCCATGCCCATGGCTTCGATGACGTCGGCGTTGCGAAGACTTACCTCGGCCTTGCGATTGGATTCGCCCATTGCCGCCATGCCGACTTCGCGAACCGGTCCGGTCGCCCATTTGTTGGCGAGCGCCAGGATGAAAATGAATATGGCGATTGCCGTGGCCGCGACGCCGATCCAGAACTGCAGGAAGAAAAGAAACGCCAGAAAAAACGGCACCCATGGCAAGTCCATGACCATGAAGACCTGCTCGCCCGCGAGGAAATTTCGGAGCGAATCCATCCGGCTCAGCAACTCGGTATCGCGTCTCGATCCTCGCGCCGTGGCATCGCGTAGGGAAAGCGCGAAGACTTTCCGCCCGATCTGTTGGTCGATCCACGAGCTCACGCGGACGAACAGATAGGTGCGAGCGATGTCTATCAAGGCTTGGATCAGAAGCGCGGATATCGCGAACAACGCTAGAAACGCTAGCGTGAACTGGTTTCCGCCGCCGCCCAAAACACGGTCGAACAGCGAAAACATATAGACCGGCATAACCAAGATGAGCGCATTGACGAAGAAACTGAAGATAGCGGCCGTCGCGAACGCGTCGCGCGCCGCCCACAGCATCTCCTTCAGGGGGTCGCCACCTGAAGCGGATTTGGATCCTGCGGCCATTAAATCACCTGAGTCAAACCGGCCTCCGCGCGAGAGGCCATGAATTCGCTTGTTTGAGCCACGGGGCCGACGCTTTCGCGTTACGACGCTATATCGTCGCCCGCCCGTCGGAAATGACGCATCGTATTTGACGATCCGCCACGGTTGACCTTATTTAGGCTTTCCAGGGAATTGCCGCAAATAAATTCGGTATCCGCCGAATGTCGAGGAAAAGGCGACTTCAAGTGAAAATTCTGTTTGTTCACCAGAACATGCCGGGCCAATACAAGCATCTGGCGCCGGCCTTGGCCGCGGACCCGGCCAACGAGGTGGCGTTCATCACCAAGGAAGGCAAGCCAGACCTGCCAGGAATCAGGAAGGCGACGTACAGGCTCAGCCGCGAGCCGAGCAAGGGGATTCACCAATACCTAACGCGCCTGGAGGATCAGGTGTTGCATGGGCAAGGCGCGGTTCGCGCGGGTCTCCAACTCAAGGAAAGCGGGTTCACCCCGGATGTCATTTGTGCCCATACTGGATGGGGCGAGGCATTGTTCCTGAGGGACGTGTTCCCGGGCTCGCGCATTCTAGCATTTTCGGAGTTCTACTATTCCTCCAAAGGCGCGGATATCGATTTCTCGCCGGATCATAGGCCAAATCTCGATCGCGACTGCCGCACCCGCATGCGCAACGCCCATATGTTGACGAGTCTGGAGGCCGCCGACTGGGGGATCAGTCCGACTCGATGGCAATGGAGCCGGCATCCGGCTTTCGTGCGTGATCGCATCTCGGTCATTCACGAGGGCGTGGACACCGAGATTTGCACAGCCAACCCCAAGGCGGTGCTCGAACTTCCCAATGGCATGACTCTGTCACGGGACGACGAGGTCGTAACCTATCTCGCCCGGAACCTGGAGCCGTACCGGGGCTTTGACATCTTCATGCAAAGCATCAACGGGATCCTGAAGCGCAGGCCGAATGCGCGCGTGGTTTTGGTCGGCGGCGACGAGGTTAGTTATGGCAATGCCCCGCCGACCGGCGAAAACTGGCGAAACTTCATGTTGGCGCGGACAAGATTTGATCCGCGTCGCGTACATTTTTTCAACCGCGTGCCGTATTCCGTCTTTCAGCAGGTTCTGTCGATTTCGAAGGCCCATGTCTATCTGACCTATCCTTTCGTGCTGTCGTGGTCGATGTTGGAGACCATGTCTCATGAGTGCATGTTGATCGCGTCGAGGACAGCGCCGGTGACCGAGGTTGTGGAGGACGGTGTCAACGGCCGTCTGGTGTCATTTCACGACCCCGCCGAGGTAACCGACGCGGTGGTCTGGGCCCTGGAAAATCAGGACGCCACGGTCGGGTATCGCAAGGCGGCGCGCCAGACCATCGTTGATAAATACGATCTTAGGAGCGTGTGTCTGCCGGCGCAGATCGACCTCGTAACCACGCTCGCGGAAGGGCGTCTTCCGCCGCGGATGGATCCGGAATGGACGGCCGCGACGGCTTGATGGTTCAGGCCCGGGAAGCGCTTTCCCGGGGCGATACGGAAGCCGCGGGCCGGGCACTGCACGCCTGTGTTTGTAGCGAGCCCGAGAGGGCGCGGGGATATTTTAATCTCGGTCTGTTTCTTGGCCGTGGCGGCGATCCCGCGGGGGCCGAAAGAGGGTACCGCCGGGCGGTCCTGGCCGAGCCGGTACACGAAGGCGCACTCGGCAATCTCTCGGATCTGCTGCTGTCCGTCGGCCATGATGAAGAGGCTGAGGCGCTCTGTGCCGACGCCTCCACCCGAGCACCGCTCGCCGCCAAGCTCCAAGGCAATTTGGCGCTGCTGCGATTGCGCCGCGGCGCCGGCGCTGAAGCGATGGCGAGTATTAGACGGTCTCTCTGCGCCGAGCCTGGTTACGCAAAGGCATGGGGAATTCTGGCGATGCTCCGCCACGATGACGGCCCCGCCGCCGAGAGCGCCTACAACCGGGCCTGGCTTAGCGGCGCCCGCGAGCCCAGCCTGCTATCCAATCGGGGCGAAATCGCGCAACGCGAAGGGCGGATCACGGCGGCGATCGAATTTTATGATCGAGCGCTCGCCATGGCGCCCCGTGACGCCGATATCTTGGCCAACCGGGCAACCGCCAGTATTGATGATGGTGATTTCGCCGCCGCGTCGCGGCACGCCTCGGCGGCGCTGGCGGTTGATCCGAGTCATCGCGTCGCCCGATGGATCGGCAATTGGGTGTCCTTGGCGCACCGCGATTTTGAAACCGGATTTCGTACCTTCGACGAGACTTGGCGGCGGCCTGATAAAGATGCTCCCGCGCACGCGACGGCTTATCCCCTTTGGGCCGGCGGACGACTGGATGGCTCGCTTTTGCTGTGGTGCGAGCATGGCGTGGGTGACGAGATTCTGTATGCCGGGATGATCGACGATGTGTTGTCCCTGGGGGTCGACGTGGTTTTGGAGACCGACCCACGCCTTGTGACGTTGTTCCAACGATCTTGGCCGGGTGCGCGGGTGATCGGTAAAGGCGGGACGGTGCCCGGGGACATTGCCGCGCAATCATCTGTGCTACGATTGCCGATGCTGTTTCGTCGGAGGCTCGAGGATTTTCCACGCCGAGCGTCATATCTGATCGCCGATCCGGAGCGGGTAGAGGCCTACCGTGATCTTTTCCAGGGATTTGAAGCGGAAACCGTTATCGGGTTGTCCTGGCGTTCAGGTAACCCTCGAACCGGCGCCGGCAAGTCGACTCGCTTGGTGGATTGGGACGCGCTGCTGGATCTGCCCGGCGCGCGTTTTCTTAGCTTGCAATATGACGATGGTGGCGAAATCGATCCTCGGGTGGCGAGCAACCCGAGCGATGATACGAAAAACGATCTTGATGACCTCGCCGCCCAAATCGCGGCCCTCGACCACGTTGTCTCGATTTCCGGGGTGACCGCGCATTTCGCGGGGGCACTGGGCGTGCCCGGGCATGTTCTGCTGCCGCCGGCGCCGCTCTGGTTCTGGTTCGCCGAGGGTGATGATTGTCCGTGGTATCCGTCTCTTACCCTCGGTCGGCGGGCTCATGGAGAAGACTGGGGACCAGCGGTTGCCCGGCTCGCGTCGACGGCGCGGGGAGTTCTGGAGCGCGGCAACCGTACCGACCCGACCTAGGCGAGGCGATCCCTTTCGGCCATCCAAAGGTCCGCGTAGTCAACGTGTCGCCAGTTTTCGAACCAGGGTCCGCCGCGCGTGAAGTGAATGGCGCCGGGCGGGCGTTCCGGATCCGGGCTATCCCACCCCTCGAGCCAGTTCCAAGTGGGGTCCAGGGCGCCGATCTCAGAGTCTTCCGCCCATTGGAAGCGATGCAGATAAGCGCCGGATTGCGTGTTCACCGTGTCAACGGTCAGTTCGCGGGTCGCCGGATGTCCGCAATTCAGCAACATCAGGCTTGACCAATTCTTGCGCGGATAGACCGTCTGGGCCTGGCCGTCCATCTTGACGGTTTCCTTGGGTCGATAGTCGTGTTGCACGCACATCACCGCGTAAATGTCGTCCGCCTTCGCGAAAACCTCGGCGACGTCGCGGGTCCAGAGAAAATCGCAATCGCAGAACAAGGCCCAGCCCGCGTACCCCGCTAGGTGGGGCGTCAGGAAACGGGTGTAGGTGAATTCGGTCGAGGCCAGGGGATCCACATCCCGGCGGTATAAACCGCGTTCCCTGAGGTCGTCCTGGATGATCGGCACGATATCCAACGGGGCGCTCGAATGGCGCTCAAGTGACGCGCGGCAGACGTCATAGGCCTCCGGCTCCCGACTGTCCCATCCAACGAATATCCGCGGCGCGCTCATTCCGTTCTCCGACCCCGATCCGGGAACGGCGAGTGATAGCGAACCGGCATGGTCAAGGCAACGCGGCAATCCGTCTCGATTACCCGCCACTCTCGACATCCAACCCTATCTCGGATAAAGCCAAGCGCTGATTGGAATGTTGGTTTCATCATTGGTTTGGCCTTTCCGCGAATGTCCCCACGACCTAATTGCGCGATCAACTATCACCCCGACGGTTACAAGGCGGATCGGGAACAGGTGAAGGGCCGACACGCCGCCGGCGCCGGTTTCCTGAAAGGCTTCATCGATCACTCCGAGGTTGATCGACTCGTCGCCATGACCCCGTCCAAGGCGCATTTCGAGGATTTTCGAAACGTTACCCGGGCGCTTGATCCCAAGGGACGTGAAGCGGTTTGGGCCCGCCCGCTGGACGCGCGAACCTTGCGCGAGGTCGGGGCGGTATTCATGCCCGGGCCGGGATTCGATGAAGAGGCGTGGCATCGTCGGCTCGCGAATGAAAGGGATTACAGTCTCTGTGGCCTGACCCATACCGTCGCCTCGGATCGGGTCATCAACGCGCTGGGTCGATATCTGGTCGCGCCAACACAGCCCTGGGACGCGCTCATTTGTACCTCCACGTCGGTGCGGGCGGTCGTCGAACGCGTTATCGAGAGTCACGCGGAGTACCTCGCCGCGCGAAGTGGGGTCCGTTTCAAGAATCCCGTCCGACTTCCGGTGATCCCGCTTGGGGTCGATTGTGATTTTCATGCTCGGACGGATGCCAAGCAGAGCGCCGGCGCGGATCTGCGGCGGCGCTTGGGTATCGGCGAGGATGATCTGGCGGCATTGTTTCTCGGTCGCCTTTCGTTTCACGCCAAGGCGCATCCGACGCCGATGTTCATGGCGATGGAGCGCGCGGCGCGGCAAACCCCGGGCCAGACCCTTCATCTCGTGATCGTCGGACAATTCCCCAACCAGTGGATCGAAAAGGAGTTCAAGGACGCGGCCAAGCGCTTCTGCCAGAACGCGCGGGTTCATATCCTGGACGGAGCGAGCAACGATATCGTGCGCGCGGCTTGGAGTGGCTCGGATATCTTCATTTCGCTCTCCGACAACATTCAGGAAAGCTTTGGGCTCACCCCGATCGAGGCCATGGCCGCCGGCCTGCCCTGTGTCGTATCGGATTATGACGGCTATAAGGATACGGTTGTCGATGGCGAGACCGGTTTTCGGATACCGACCCTCGCGCCGGGCCCGGGCGCCGGCGTCGATATCGCCGATCGATACGGTATCGGTCTGGATACCTACGACCGTTTCATCGGCATTGCCGCCTTGTCGACCATGACGGATATCGATGCCTGTGCCGAGGCGATCAGTCGTCTGGCGAATGACGGGGAACTGCGGGCCCGCATGAGCGCGGCCGGCGTGGAGCGGGCAAGGCGCCTCTATGATTGGCGGGTCGTCGTCGGGGCCTACCAGGATCTTTGGGCGGAACTCGCGGAGATCAGGTCGGGCGCCAAGGGTATCGGAATTCGCGACCACGCGACACAATCCGCGAAAACCGACTTCCCCGACCCGTTTGACATGTTTCAAGGCCATCCAACCTCGCTTTTGACCGAGAGCAGCACGGTCGGCTTCAAGAGCAAGTCCCCGGCGCGGGATCTCGAGGTCGTGCGTATGGGGGAGTTGCATACTTTCGTGTCCTATGCACTTCTACCCGAGCCATCGCTTGACGCGCTGATGACGGAGTTGAGTGGAGGGCCAAAAAGAGTCGGAGATCTCGCCGCCTCCCAACAGGATCGGCGAAAACTGCTCCGTACTCTCGCATGGCTCGGAAAGTTTGATCTGGTGGAGTTCCAATGAGTGACGTGGCGCAAGCGGATGTGAAACCACGCCGGCCAGTCGCCCATTATTGGCGCGACGCCGACAGGTTGATCGAGGCGAACAAACTGTCCGAGGCCAAAGCCTTGCTGGCGGAAGGTATCGGCGCCTACGCCAAGGACAACGGCCTGCAATGGCGCATGGCGGATGTTGAGTTCCGTGGAGGGCACCCGGACGCGGCGAAGCAAAGAATGGTTCGCGCCGGCAACGCCAATCCCGGAGGATGCGATGGCGCGTTTTTCAACGCCGGGGCGCGGTTGGGGCGGGCCACCAAGGATTCGAACTTCGCCGAAGGCATGGTGAAGGCCGGCCTTGAACGATTCCCGCTTAATCCCGGCTTGCGTCATCATGCTGGAACGTTGCTCGCCGATACCGGACGTCATGACGCCGCGGTGGAGCACCTCGAGGCGGCGGTCAACATGGATCCGACAAACGCGTCGGCGCTGAATGCCCTGGGGTACTCGCTGGAGCAGATCGGTGAGTTTGAGCGCGCCAATCGAGTGCTGCGCAATGCCTTGGCCCGGGTAACCCCCGAGATCGGTTTTAACGTTCTCGTCAACCTCGGCAACGTCGCGCAGAAACGAGGCGAGCTGGCCGATGGGCGTGGCTATTACGAGCGCGCCCTGAAGTTGCGACAGCCGGGATATCTCTACGCGAACTTCGGCGCTTTGCTGCGAAAGTCACACGACTTCGACCTTGCCCTCACGGTCTATCGCAAGGGCTTGGTGATCGATCCCGGCGCGGGCGGTTCCTACTACAATCTGGCGAATCTCCATAAGGAAGTCGGCGAACTGGATCACGCAATCCAGGCCTATCGGCGCGGGATCAACATCAATCCCGAGGGGCCGTCTCTCCACTGGAACCTCTCGCTGACCTATCTTGGCGCGGGACGTCTTCGCGAGGGGTTCGAGGAGTATGAATGGCGCTGGCGCTATGACGGTTTCCCGTCGCGTCGGAGGAACTTCATGCAGCCGCAATGGAGTGGCGAGCCGCTCGCCGGGCGCACCTTGTTGGTGCATGCCGAGCAGGGGATCGGCGACCATTTGCAATTCGCTCGGTTCATTCCCGTGCTCGCGAAGCTGGACGGCCGGGTGATCGTCGAATGTCACGAGCCGCTGATGCGCTTGTTTCAGCACTATGCCGGCGATGTCGAGATTGTCGAGCGCTTGAAACAGCCCGATGATTTTGATCTCCACCTTCCCTTGCTGAGCGCGCCGTTGGCGCTAGGCGTTGATTCCTTGGAGGATCTTCCCGGGGCACCTTTCCTGGCGCCACCGGAGGATTGGACGTTCGACATACCAGAGGCCAAGGAGGGCGCCTTCAAGGTTGGCATTATCTGGGGCGGCAATCCGAATTTTCCGGGGGACGGCGAGCGTTCCGCCAAGCTCGACTACTATCTACCCTTGCTGAAGAACAAGCGCGTGCAGCTCTTTAGTCTGCAAAAAGGCGAGCGGGAGCCGGAGTTGAAGGACGCGCCAAAAGAGATCGTGCGTCTGAGCGATAGAATAAGCGACTTTTGCGACACCGCCTCGATCATGACGCAGATGGATCTCGTCATCACCACCTGTACCTCGACGGCGCATCTCGCGGGTGCGTTGGGCGTGCCGGTCTGGGTCGCGCTGCATCACAATCCGGACTGGCGTTGGTTGCGGCATCGCGAGGATAGCCCCTGGTATCCGAGCGCGCGGCTGTTTCAACAGAAAACCCCCGGCGATTGGAAAGGCGTGTTCAAATCCATCGAGCGGGCCTTGAAGAAATTGACCGCCAAACGTTGATTGGACCTACAAATGCCCGGGCGTCGCATTCTTTTTATCTGGGAGCTCGGTGACGGTCTGGGGCATGTCTCCCGGATCCTACCCCTGGCGCGACGGCTCCAGGCCGCCGGCGAGACCTGCATGTTCGCGGTTCGAAACGTGGAGAACAGCCATCGGGTGCTCGACGGGACAGGCATGGCGTTGCTGCAAGCGCCCTTGACCCATCCGGTAACCGACTATGACGGCAAAGCCGCGATCGGCGCCTATGGCGACATAATGGAGACGATTGGATACGCGCGCGTTGAGCGATTGCATGCCCTGCTGACCGCGTGGGACGGGCTCTACGAGACCGCGAGCCCGGACCTGATCGTCGCCGACTACGCGCCGACCGCTCTGCTCGCCGCCAGGGGGCGGATACCGGCGGTGGCGATCGGGGATTGGTTCACCTTGCCGCCGAACACGCTCGCGGCCTTTCCATACCTGCGAGAAAGCGGACCCAGGATCCCGGAGGCAAAGCTTCTGAGCGTCGTTCAGGAGGCACAGCGGCGCCGTGGGGCATCCGCGCCGGCCGCCATGCCTGGCATTCTCGATTGCGCGGCGGCGTTCATCATCACCTTGCCGGAATTGGACCAATACGCCGCCCATCGGCGGCACCCGGCGGTCGGCCCCCTGACGCCGCTTGCCGAGCCGCTGGAGAACGCGGATCACGAGGTGGATTACTTCGCGTATTTGTCTCTCGGCTTCCGGCCGACGGTCAAGGTGCTTGAGGCGCTGGCGAAGATGCCACTTCGGGGCAGTATCTATCTCCGCGACTCCTCGGCCTTGCAGCGCGACTCGTGGCGTGAACGGGGACTGACGATTCACGACGGACCGCAGGATATGAGGGAAATGGCGCGTCAAAGCGCGGTGATGATCCATCACGGCGGGCTGGGCACGATCGAAACCGTGTTCGCCTTGGGGCGCCCTCAGATGCTGGTTCCCAGACATCTGGAGCAGGGCGTGAACGCGGCCATGGCCGGGCGGCTAAGATTGGCCGTCGGCATGCAAACCGGCGGGCGTTTCCAGGAGGAACATGTCTCCGAGGCGCTGCGACACGCCTTGGAATCCAAGGATCTACGGGACAACGCGACCAGGAAGGCCGAGGAATTGGCCAAGCGGGCGCCGTTCAACGCGCTTGAACCGGTCGCTGAATTCTGTTTAACCACGCTGGCGACGGGCATCCAGCAAGCGAAGGGATCATAAGATGGCTTTGGACAACAAGATGGCGGGCAAGGATCTCAACGATGACGATATCCGCGACAAGATCCCGCTGGTCGCCAAGGATCACCCGGAGCACAAATCCCGCTTTTCGGTGGGCGGCGTCGAGTTCGGCGGGCCGCTGATTCCCGTTATGGCGGGACCAAACACCGTCGAAAACGAGGAAATGATCGTCAAGACGGCTAAGAGCATCAAGGCGTCGGGCGCGCATTTCCTGCGGGGCGGTGCCTTCAAGCCGCTGACCTTTCCGTATCGTAGCGAGAAATACTACGAGACCCGAGAGCAAGGCCTGGAATGGCTTCAGGTCGCCAAGAAGGAAACCGGTCTGCCGATCGTCACCGAGGTGATGGACGTCGCCAAGATCGACGTGGTCGCCAAGAACAGCGACATGCTGCAGATCGGCACCCGCAACATGCAGAACTACGTCCTGCTGACCGAGGTGGGCAAGACCGGCATGCCGGTGATGCTGAAGCGCGGTTATGGCTCCTCGCTCCGCGACTGGCTCATGGCGGCGGAATATATCGCGCTGGAGCATGACCGCCTGGGACAACAGCAACAGATCGTGCTGTGTGAGCGCGGCGTGGTCTCCAACCACACGCATCGCGCCGGCTCGCGTTTCCTGCTTGATCTTCAAGTGGTGCCGGCGGCCCAGGACGTTACTCATCTTCCAGTGATGACCGATCCCTCGCACGCGACATTCTGGCAGCCATGGGTGCGCCCGATGATGCTGGCCTCGATCGGCGCCGGGGCCGACGGCCTGATGCTGGAGGTTCACCCAAACCCGCCGGAAGCCGCCGTCGATCCACTGCAGTGCAGCTCGCTCGAGCAGTTCGACGAGATGATGAAGGCGATGCGGCCCGTCGCGGCCGCGATTGGGCGCACGCTGGACGCATAGATCCCAATGACGGAGAATCGGGTCAAGGCGCGACCTGATTCTCCCGTGCCCTCGGGCGTTCCGGGCCGGATACGGGCGGGAATGTGTCCCGGGCTGGAACCTGCCCCGGGCTGGAACCTGCAATGACCCATGTTTTGGTCGACGCGCTGATTGATCATTTTCGAAATGTTCCGCGCGACCGCATGGCGCGCGGCGACTTTTATCGGATAAATCACGAGTTCATTCAGGTGGCGCGTGAGCAGGGTCTGCACGCGACGGTCGAGGATGCGGCCCGTCTGCTGGAAAGCGGCGTCTCGCCGTCGTTCTGGGCGGAAGTGGCCGGATCGCGCGAGACCACTCATGTCGTGCTTCGCCGTGTCGCGGAAATGGAGCCGAGGACGATCCTCGATCAACCCATTCTCGACTTTTTAAGTGGCCGGCCGGGCGACGCGGTTCGCGGCATCGGAGAGGTTCAGCGTCGCGGCATCGAAAACTTCGGAAAATATCGCTCGATACTAAACCGCGGCGAGGACCGCGGGCTGGCTATCTGGCAGGTCATGAACCCGTTCTACTTCCTTTGGGCGTCGCTGCCAGTCGCCAGGGCCGCGCCCAGCGATCGATGGCGCGAGGATCAGTTCAACAACGAACCTGAATCAGTGGCGGATTCTTCGCGATCGGCGAACGAGCGCACCCTCGTGGAGTTTTTGCGCGATGAACTTGGATCGGCGTTCTGGTCGTCGGCGAGGCTTTTGGAATGCGGTTGCGGGCATGGCCACACCGCGAGCTTGCTGATCGAGGAACTCGGCGTCGATCCGTCAAGCTACCGTGCCTTTGATCTGCACGAGAAGCGCGTCGAGCGTACCAGGGTGGTGGTTTCGAGCCATGAGCGGGATGCCGTCCCGCCGTCCGGCGCCACCGCCGGAGGTGAGCGGTTTATATCCCTGGACATTCTCGCGGAGGGCGCGGTGGAACGTATTCGGGGGCTGGGCGAGGTCGATGTGGTCTTCTCGACGAGCTTCACCAATGTGTTCGACGACGGGCAACTCCCGCTTGTGCTGGGGCGCATGACGTTGCCCAAGCCGGAAGTGATCGTTGATATCTCGGTGACGACCAGCTGGGCGTTTTGTATCGGCCGCTTCGACCCTTCGTCGGCGTATCGCGCGGCGGGCTATCGGTTACGCGCGTCGCGTCTCGAGACCCCCGCGCTCGCGGCGAACGAAACCCACCGTCTTTGGATGCCGCAACGCTATTGGTCAAACAGAAACATTTTAATTTACCAGAGAATCCCCGGGTAGGCTGATCAAAAAATTCGGAAAACAGCTTGGCCCCCCGCGAGCCGCGCGGTAAATCATTGGCGACCCAAAAAGGACAAGGATTATGTCGGACACTCTGTTTCCCGATTTCCTCGACAATTCGGTCACCATGACCACGGCAAAATACGCGGCGATCCTGGGCCTGGCGCCGTCGAAGGGCGCGCGATCCCCGACGCTCTGGAACGCGGCGTTCGCGGCGGCGGGCTTGGACGCGGTCATGCATCCCTTCGATGTGACCGAGGCTAATCTCGCCGGTCTTGTCGCGGCGTTGAAGGCCGACCCGCGCTATATCGGCGGTAGTGTCGCGGTGCCGCACAAGCAAGGCCTGGTGCCGCTTCTCGACCGATTGGAGCCCGAGGCCGAGCGCATCGGCGCGGTGAACGCCATCTACCGCGATGGTGATGATCTGGTCGGCGCGAATACCGACGGCGCCGGAGCCTTGGCGCAGTTACGGGAACTCGTCGACGATTTGGATGGCAAGCACGCCATGGTTCTAGGGATGGGCGGCGCCGGTTTGGCGGTCGCGGCCTATCTCGCGGACAATGTTGCCTCGCTACGTCTCGCGAACCGAACCATCGAGACGGCGGCCACGTTCGCGGAGCGTCTGGGCGGCAAGGTGCGTGGTGTGCCCCTGCCGCGATCCTCCGCTGACCTGCGGGGTGTGAATCTCATCGTGAATTGCACGTCGGTCGGTCACCAGGATGGCGATCAGGGGTCATCCCTGGGCGACAACAGCGAGACATTGCTGGACGCGATGCCCGACGACACGGTGATCTACGACATCATCTATCAGCCGGCGGAAACCGAATTGCTCCGTCAGGCCAAGGTCATTGGCTTGGCCACCTTGAACGGACTCGGAATGAACTTGGATCAGGCGGTTATCGCCTTTGAGAAAGCCAATCCGGGACAGCTTTCCATCGACGCAATTCGTGATGCCATGCAGGCGGCTGGTTGAGCCATAAATGACCGTTATATTGGTTCGCGATCCAGCCCGGTCCCGGTTCGCCGAAGAAGACGCCGGTGGGTTCTGGCCGCTTGAATTCGATCAAACCGTGGAAAGTCCCGTTGAGGAAGTGCTCGCGGGTTTCGATGTGGTGATACCGGCGGATGACCTGCGCGTTCCGCCGCGTTTGAACGGCAAGGCGCGGGTTGCGTTGCATTGTGTCCGGCTCGAGGCCTTGCGGCGTTTGGCCATCGTCGCCGGCGATTTCGACATCGTGTTCAATCCAAGTCTCTTGACGCGACTGGATCGTCATCGGGCGCTGCGACCGACCTTGCTGGCGGCTCGGGCGATGGATGCCGGACATCGGATCGAGGTGGCGGATTTGGCGACGGAGAGCGGAGGCGCCGGTATGTCCGCGGAATTGAAAGACACTGTTATCGGACGCGTGCTGCTCTATGATCTGCCGTCCGGATCGGCGATCGACTTCGGCATGATCGGAGAACGCGGGGAGGAGCCGGCGTGATCAGCGTGGTGTTAAGGGCCAAGAACGAGGCCTTTTGGATGGACAAATGTCTGACCGCGCTTCGCAACCAGCGCGTGCCGGATATCGATGTTGTCCTCGTGGACAATGAATCGACCGACGACACGGTGGTGATCTCCGAGCGTCACGGGGTGACGGTGCGGACCATCTCTCGCGATGAATTCTCCTATGGGCGAGCCTTGAACATTGGGATCGAGGCGGCGCGGCATGATGTGGTCGCGCTGCTGTCCTCGCACTGCGTGCCGATCGACGAGCTATGGGCGGATTACCTGCTGGCGCATCTCGGCCCCGACGGTGATCCGGAGGTCTGCGGCGTCTATGGTCGCCAAGAGCCAATGCCCGATACCAGCGCCATCGACAAGCGGGATCTCTGGACGACCTTTCGCGATGAGCGGGTCCGTCAGCGTCGGGACTATTTCTTTCACAACGCCAATTCCGGCATCCGTAAGTCGATCTGGCGGGACGAGCCGTTTGATGAGGAGATCCGCGGTGTCGAGGACCGGGAATGGGGCAAGCGCATGATCCGGCTGGGTCATGAAATCGTCTACGAGCCGCATCTGAGGGTCTATCATCAACACGGGATCCACCAGGGTCGGGACGAGGGGCGGGCCAAGCGGGTCGCTGAGGTCATCGACTATATCCGCACGAGCGCGCCATGAACGACACGCTGATCATCGTGCCGGTCCTCGCGGCTTCCAAAAGCACCGAGGCGATCCTCAAGCCTCTGCGCGGGCCGTCCAGCTTGGAGCGTACCCTGGCCTCCGCGATGGAGGATCTGCCGGGCGCGCGCTTAGTCGTGACCAGTGACAGCGACGCGGTGGCCGCTCAAGCGCGTGGCATTGATGGCGACGTGACGCTGATGGAGCGGACCTCGGACTCCTATACTGGCGCTCTGATAGACGTCGTGGATGCCTACCCCGCCGACCGGGTCGCCGTGGTCGAGGCGACGCATCCGTTCCGGCCTCGCGGGTTGATTAAGCGGACGGTGGAGAACCTGATCGCGCGCGACCATCTGGACAGCGTTGTTTGCGCGCGCCAGTTCCGCGCCAATCTCTGGCGCTTGGAACCCGGCAATTCCATTACCGCTCTCGGTCCGGGCGGCGACCGCCGCGACGCGACCTACTTCCAGGAGATGGTGGGCCTAGCGCTGGCCACGCGTCCGGACCTGATACGCGACGGCCGCCGTCTCGGCGATGCCGTCGGTTTCGAGGTGGTGGACCAGTTCTGGGCGCTGATTGATATTAGTGACGACGTGACACACGGCGTGGCCGAACTGGTCGCCGATAGATTGACCGAGCTCAGGGATAGGATCGCATGAACGCTTCCGAAAAACGCACCATCGCCTTGATACCGGCGCGCGGCGGCTCCAAGGGGTTGCCGGGCAAGAATGTGCGCCCCATCGGCGGCAAGCCGTTGATCGCGCATTCGGTGGAGCACGCGATCCAATCCGGGGTCTGCGACAGGGTGCTGGTCACCACCGATAGTCCCGAGATCAAGGCCGCGGCCGAGGCCGCCGGCGCCTGGTGCCCGTTCCTGCGCGAGACCGGTCTCGCTGAGGACCTGACGCCGACCGAGCCGGTGCTGACCGATGCCCTTGAGAAGGCCGAGGCGATCGATGGGCCGTTCGATATCGTGGTCTTCCTTCAGCCCACCGACATTTTCCGCAAGCCGGAATGGATCACCCAGGCGGTCAATACCATGAAGGCCGATGACAGCCTGGAAACGGTCTTCGTCGCCAATAAGACCCATAAGAACTTTTGGTATCGGGCGGAAGATGGCGAATGGAAGCGCGTGTTTGACTGGATGGCGATTTATGGTCCCCGCCAAACCCGAACGCCGCTGTTCCGCGAGGATACGGGCCTCGCCAGCGCGATCCGTTCTTCCTTGATCCGAGAGGGTCGCCGCACGGGCCACAAGGTGGAGATTATCGAGATCGACGATACCGCCTCGGGTATCGACATCCACGGCGCCTTCGATTTCCATCTGGCGGAGACCGCGCTCGAATATTTCGAACGCAATGGCGAGTAGGTCCTCCTCGGAAACATCGCGGGCCGCGAGGCAAGCGACGGAGCGGAAGGACTGGGGGCTCGCGTCGAATCTGTTCGGCGAACTCGCGCGGGCGCGTCCCGACCAATCCAGCCATTGGAACAATCTGGCGCTCGCGGAGATTCACGCCGGCCAGGAAACGCCGGTTCGCCATCAACGGCGCGCCGTTTTGTTGCGACCGGATGACGCGAACTACCTCAACAATTTGTCGGCGCGGGCGCAAGGAGAATGCCGGGAGCGCCTGGTTGAGCGCCTCCTTGTTCTGCGACCGGACCACGCGCGCGCGCGGGCTGATCAGGCATTCCATCTCCTTCAAGCGGGGCAATCCGACCAGGCGCTGCGGGCGGCGCGATTGGCGCATATCGCCGCGCCCGGCTTGCCCGAAAACCTCGGCCGCGTGGCGCAGGCTCGACTGGTTGTCGGCAATGTCGAGCAAGCGATCCTCGCGTATCGCCGATACTCGGTCCTCGACCCCGGTGATCGTGTCGGGGTGCGCCGCGACCTGGCGCGGGTCGGAGCCCTGGAGACGGATCAGGCGATGTCGCCGGATTTCGTCGCGGGTGTGTTCGACGGCTATTCCGATCGCTTCGACGAGCACCTGACTGGCACGCTGGGATATGTCGGGCCGCCGGTGCTTGGCCGAATGCTAGATGAACTGTCGGTCGGGCGGGGCCGCCGTGGCCTCGATCTTGGCTGCGGTAGTGGCCTCTCGGGCGCGGAACTTCGGCGTTTCACCGATCATCTCACCGGTGTCGATCTTTCCGAGCGGATGCTGGAGCGTGCGCGCGAACGTGGCGTTTACGACGCGCTTTGCAAGGCCGAGGCGGTTTCCTGGTTGCGGGAGAGCGCCGGCGGGTTCGATATCGCGATGGCGGCGGATGTGACGTCATACATCGGAGACCTGGCGCCGTTCCTCGAGGCCGTGTCGGAGGCACTTCTTCCCACGGGGGTGCTGGCGATGACCGTGCACGAACGAGACGAAGAAGGATTTGGGATCGCCGTCGGCAATACCTATAGTCACTCCTTCGGATACGTCGAGACCGCCACGCGGTCCGCCGGGATGCGGATCATCGCGATCGAGAGGGGCGCGATGCGAATGGAAAGAAAACACCCTCTTCCCACGATGTTCCTGGTAATCGGGAAGTCGTGATCCCGGTTTGACGCGCGGCTTTGGTCTAGCGAAAACCGACCATCCGGACGGAGAGAGACGATGGAGCTGAAAACCGACTTGTGTCCGAAAGCGGAGACGTTGGTGCTTGAGGGCGAGTTGGCTGTACGCGTGATGTCGATTCAACCGCTCAATGGCTGGATGACCATCCCGTCCGACGCGCAAGACACGGATCGTGTCCGATCATGAGCGCGGATAGCGTTTTTACCGAGAATTTCAAAACCGATCCCTATTGGTGGGAGGCAGCGCGGCCCGACCACGAAGAGGAACGGGCGCTCCCCGATGCTTGCGACGTGTTGGTCATCGGTAGTGGTTTCGCCGGGCTTTCCGCTGCTCTCGAGCTTAAACGCAATGGGGTTGATGTCTGTGTCGTCGACGCCGAGGCCCTCGGTTGGGGCGCCAGTTCGCGCAATGGCGGACATGTCTCGGGCGGGGTGAATATCGGCAAGTCCAGCGGCCTGCCGGCCAAGCAGATCAACGCGATGATCGAGGAAGCGGCTGAGTCCTATCAGCATCTCGAGGACGTCATCGAGCGCGAGAACATCGATTGCTTCTATCGCCGCTCCGGCCGCTTTGTCGGCGCGCATTGCCCCAGTGCCTACGCCAAGCTGGAGCGCCGGGTGGAGGAGTTGAACGCCCACGCGGATTCCGGCGCCGAGATGATCCCGCGCGAGCGACAGCGCGAGGAGCTGAACACCGATTTCTATTACGGCGGCATGACGGTGGAGTTGTCCGGGTGTCTGCACCCGGCCCTGTATCATGGGGGACTGCTCAAGGCCTGCCGAGCCGCCGAGGTGACGCTTTGTCCGCGCACCCGGGCGGGATACATCGCCGGCAACGAGGATGATTTCACCGTCGATACATCCCGGGGCCGGATTCGAGCGAGACAAGTGGTCGTTGCGACCAACGGCTATACCGGCGAAGCGACGCCTTGGCATCAACAGCGTGTCGTGCCCGTCTCAAGCTACATCATCGCCACCGAGGAACTTGGCGAGGAGCGGGTGCGCGCGTTGTTTCCCAAGCTCAAGGTCGTCGGCGACACCAAGCGGGTGCTGTACTACTTCCGCCCGTCGCCTGACCTGAAGCGGGTGATCTTCGGCGGTCGGGCGAGCTTCGCGGCGAAGTCGGTGCTGGAGACCGCGCCGCGTCTGCATGAATTCATGCTTCGTGTATTTCCGCAATTGAAGGGGACGCGGATCACCCATGGCTGGACCGGCAATGTCGCCTTCACCTATGACCGGGTCCCGCATATGGGCACCCAGAGTGGGTTGCACTACTGCCTCGGCTGCAATGGCAGCGGCGTGGTGATGATGAGCCATCTGGGACACCAAACGGCGCTCAAGATCCTCGGCCGGACCAATCGGGTCAGCGCCTTCGAGGCGGTCGAACTACCCTCGATCCCGTTTTACGGCGGCAATCCCTGGTTCCTGCCCATGGTTGGCGGCTATTATCAGCTGCGGGACTGGCTGGATCGGAGATTCGCCGTCTAGCCGCGGTTCGGACAAGGGAGACAGCCGCCATGATCGAGAACCAGCGCGCGCTCTTCGATATTCCAAAAGAGATTGCATACCTCAACTGCGCTTATCTCTCGCCCCTGATGCACTCGGTTCTTGAGGCCGGGCGTCGGGGCCTGGAGCGCAAGGCGCGGCCATGGGAAATCGGCGGAGATGATTTCTGGCTCGGCCCGAACCGTGCTCGGGAGCTTTTCGCGGGGCTGATCAACGCCGACGCCGAGGGCGTCGCCCTGGTTCCCTCGGCGAGCTACGGCATGGCGACCGCGGCCTCGAACCTGCCATTGGGAAAAGGTCAGAACATTGTGTTGCTGGAGGAGCAGTTTCCCTCCAACGTGGTTCATTGGGTTGAACTGGCGGAAGCGAATTCCGCCGAGGTGATAAGGGTTTCGAGGCCCGCCGACAGCGACTGGACGCCCCGCATCCTGGAGGCGATCGACGCGCGGACCGGCGTCGTCGCCCTGCCGAACTGCCATTGGACCGATGGAACGTTGGTTGATCTCGTCGCCGTCGGGGCGCGATGCCGAGAGGTCGGGGCGGCGTTGGCCTTGGATATCACCCAAAGTATCGGCGCGATGCCGTTCGATGTCGCCACGGTGCAACCCGATTTCCTGGTTGCCGCGGGCTACAAATGGCTGATGGCGCCGTATTCCATCGGTTTTTTGTGGGTCGCGCCGAAGTACCGCGCCGGCAAGGCCCTGGAGGTCGGGTTTATCGCCCGAGCCACCCACCCGTTGTTCAAGGATCAGGTGGCGCGGGACATGCCCTTCGAGATCGGCGCGCACCGGTTTGATGTCGGAGAGTCGGCGAATTTCGCGCTGGTGCCGGCGGCTTGCGCGGCGATGGAGCAACTGGCGGCCTGGGGGCCGGCGGCGATCCAGAAGACGCTCGCGGCCTATACCGCGCCGATCGCCGCCTGGGCGCGGGAACGTGGGCTGCGGGTCGCCACCGATCCTTTGCGCGCCGGCCATTTCGTCGGTATTCGCTTTCCCGGAGGATTGCCCGAGGGCGCGGTGGAACGTCTGGCGGCGCGAAACGTCTTTGTCAGCAAGCGCGGTGATTCCCTGCGCGCGACCCCGCATCTTTACAACGACGAGGCCGATCGCGCGCGCCTGCTGGACGGTCTGGCGCATCTGCTCGGAGAGTCGAGGAAGGAAGTCGCATGAGTGCCCAACGTCGCGTTTTGATTACCGGCGCCGCGAGCGGCATCGGCGCGGCCCTTGCCAGGCGCATCGCAAGTCCGGGAACCGCGATGCTTATTCACACCCGAAAAAATCGCGAGGGCATCGAAAAGGTCGCGGCCGAAGCTCGCGTCGCCGGCGCCGAGGTTGAGGTGGCGTTGGTCGATCTCGAGGCCGCGGGCGCTGGCCGCTCCCTAGTGGAACAGGCGGTGGACGCGCTTGGTGGGCTTGATGTTCTCGTGGCCAATGCCGGTTATGCCCTGCGGAAGTCCGCCTTGGAGGCGGGTGACGCGGCGTTCGAGGCGGCGCATGGCGCGATCTCGCGCGGATTTTACCAGATGGCCACCTCGGCCATACCCCATCTTCGGCAATCCCCCGCCGGACGCATTATCGCGGTCAGTGCCTTTGGCCCGCATGTCTGGCGCACCCAGGTGCCGAGCTTCGCTGTGACCTCCGCGGCCAAGGCGTCGATGGAGACCATGGCCAAGTCCCTGGCGCTGGACCTCGCTCCGGAAGGCATCACGGTGAATGTCGTCGCGCCGGGCTTTATCGAAAAGGACGCGGGCGCCCATTTCGCGGTGCCGCCTGAAACCGCCGCCGCGATCAACCAACAGATCCCCATGGGCCGCAAGGGGAGCCAGGAAGAGGTCGCGGCGGTGATCGACTTCATCGCCTCGCCCGACGCGTCCTACGTGACGGGACAGGTCATTCATGTGAACGGCGGCCTGGTCTGATGCCGGGCGCGACGAGCGGAGAGGGTTCATTAGCACGGACACGGATATCCTGGAGGGCCGCTGTACATGCGGCGCGGTCAAGTATCGGATCGTCTCGAAACCGCTTTTCGTGCATGGCTGCCATTGCCGGTGGTGTCAGCGCGAAAGCGGCGGCGCCTTCGCGATCAACGCGATGATCGAGGCCGACCGGGTGGAGTTGTTGCAAGGGGAGCCCGAGCCGTTTCTCGTGCCGACGCCCAGCGGCGCCGGTCAGAAGGTTTTCCGTTGTCCGACGTGTCGGATCTCTGTCTGGAGCAACTATCTGCGGGCGGGTGAGAAAATCCGCTTCGTGCGCGTCGGAACCATGGAGGAGCCGGACAGGCTTGCGCCGGACATTCATATCCACACGGTGTCCAAACAGCCGTGGGTGACGCTTCCGGACGGGGTGCCGGCTGTTGAGAACTACTACGACAACAAAGCCTATTGGCCGGTGGAGTCGCTGGAACGCCTGAAGCGCCTGGCGGGATAGCCGGCGGCTCCCCTTCACCGTCATCCCGCGCTTGACCCTCGATTTCTCGAGGGCAGGCGCGGGACGACGATGAATCATAGTGCTGGAATGGCCATGCGGCCGCAAACCATCACACCCTCGCGATAGAAGCGACTGGTCAGCGACGCCGGCATTTGAAAAACTAACGCGGTGTGATCACGCGACCAGGGGAATGCCGATGGCCAGGGCGAAGAAATCCAACCGCGAAGCCACGCTCGACAGCCTGCGCAATGAAGCGCTGAAGATCCGGCGCAATGTCTGGCGGGCCCTCAAGGCGGCGGGGTCGGGTCACATGGGCGGCTCGTTGTCGGCGGCGGAGTTCCTGGCGGCGCTTTATTTCTATCATCTGAAGATCCGACCGGACGAGCCGGACTGGCCGGATCGCGACCGGTTCATCCTGTCCAAGGGCCATGCCAACGCGGCGCTCGGCGCGGTGTTGGCCCAGGCAGGGTTCATCGAGGACGCGGTGCTGGATCAGTTCTATGCCTATGAGTCCCTGTTCGGCATGCATCCGGACATCAAGATGGCCGGGGTTGAGATGAGCACCGGCGGTCTTGGCCACGGGCTTTCCATCGGTCTCGGCATGGCGCTCGGCGCGCGGCTTCAGAAGAAAAAATTCCGGACCATCGTGATGATCGGCGACGGCGAGCTGCAGGAGGGCTCGAACTGGGAGGCGGCGATGGCGGCGGCGCATCAGAAGGTCTCAAACCTTACCGCGATCCTCGACTACAACAAGGTTCAGCAAAGCGGCCATGTCTCGGACATGATGGCGTTGGAGCCCGTGGCGAATAAGTGGAGCGCCTTCGGCTGGGCGGTGCGCGAGGTCGACGGCCACGACATGGATCAGGTGGTAAGCGCGCTCGACGATCTGCCCTACGAGAAGGACAAGCCGTCGATGATCATCGCCCATACCGTCAAGGGCAAGGGCGTCAGCTTCGCCGAGGACACCCATCTCTGGCACAACAACATGGTGCCGGACGATGTTTATGAGAAGGCCTTGGCTGAACTTGGAGAACCGGCATGAGCGCGGCGAAGGCGGCCCCGGCCTGGGTGGAAAAGGTTCAGAACCAGTCGCGGCTTTCGTTTGGCCTGGCGGTGACCGACATGGCGGCGCGGGATGACAAGGTGGTCGCGATCTCCGCCGATACCCTGGATCTGATCGGTCTGCGCGAGATGGTCGCCGCCGCCCCGGATCGGGTGATAGAGGCCGGTATCGCCGAGCAGAACGCCATGGGAGTCGCCAGCGGTCTCGCCACCACCGGCATGCGGCCCTATCTCTGCGGCTACGCGCCGTTCATCACCGCGCGCTCCATGGAGCAGCTGCGCAACGATGTCGCCTACGCCAATCAGCGCGTGGTGATTGGGGCCGCTTGTTCCGGCATCACGCTCGGCGTCTCCGGCGGCACCCATCACGCGGTCGAGGATATCGCGCTGATGCGAAGCCTGCCGAATATGACCGTCCTGGTCCCCGCCGACGCGCTGGAGGCCTGGCATCTCACCCAGGCGACCGAGGATCTCGACGGTCCGAGCTATGTCCGGATCGGCGGCCGGATCGAGGAAGTGCCGGTGACCGCCCATGACGCGACGCCGGTCATCGGCAAGGCCACGACCTTGCGGCGCGGCACCGATATCGCCGTCATCGCCTGCGGGGTGCTGGTGCCCGAGGCCCTGGCGGCGGCGGATGAACTGGCGGGAGAAGGCATCGGGGTGCGGGTTATCAACATGCACACGATCAAGCCGCTGGACCGAGAGGCGGTGTTGGCGGCGGCCGCGGAAACCAGGGGTATCGTCACGGCCGAGGAGCATCATCTGACCGGCGGTCTCGGCGGCGCGGTGGCCGAACTGGTCGCTGAGGAGCACCCGACACGTATGCGCTTCGTCGGTATGCCGGATGAGTTCGCTATCGTCGGCCCGACGCCGAAAGTGCGGGAGCGCTATGGCATGAGCGCCGCCAATATCATGGCCAAGTGCCGTGAGCTGATGAGCTAGGAGGGGTAGGCCATGACCGATGTGAAACCCCCGGGATCAACGCTATCTGGGTCTGCGCATATCGAGCCCGTCGCGCTTGATGCCCTGGCGGAAGTGGAAGACGTGATCTCCGTCGCCCGTCAGGCCAGCGGCTATGTGCCGACCAGTATGCGGATCATGGCCCACAAGCCCGACATCCTGCGTGCCTTCGGCGGCCTGATCGGCGCGATCATGCGCACCGAGACGGAATTGCCGATGGAGACCAAGTGGCTCACCGCCCATGCCGTCAGCACGGCGGCGGGTTGCGTCTATTGCCAGGCGCATACCGCGGCCAATGGCGGCAAGAAGGGTCTCGCCACCGAGAAGGTTCAGGAGTTGCTGAACTATCGCGAGAGCCCGCTTTTCAATGACGCGGAGCGCGCGGTGATCGAGTTCGGGCTCGCCGCCGGCGAGTTGCCGAACGCCACGAACCGCGGGCATTTCGATGAGCTTCGTAAGCATTTCACCCAAGGTCAGATCGTCGAAATGGTTTCGGTGATCTCGCTGTTCGGATGGCTCAATCGCTGGAACGACACCTTCGCCAGCGATCTGGAGGAGGCGCCGAGGGCCTTCGCGACGGAGAAACTCGCCGCTCGCGGTTGGGACGTCGGCAAGCATGCCGCGGATTGAACCAGGTACGGCAAATTGGAGGCCGAGATGACGAATTTCCAGCATATAACCGTGGCGCCGCTATCCATGGCGGTCGGGGCGGAGATCGGCGGGGTGGATATCTCCCGGGATCTGGACGACGTGGTCATCGCCGAGATCCGGCAAGCGCTGCTTGACCATCTCGTCATCTTTTTCCGCGATCAGGATCTCACGGATATCGAGCGGCACAAGGCCTTCACCCGCCATTTCGGCGAGTTGTTCATCCACCCGAACTATAACCTGGGTCAGGAAAACCCGGAGATGGTCTATCTGACCCGGATGCCTGGGGACCGGAGCGCGGCGGGCGAGACCTGGCACGCGGATACGACGATGATGGCAAACCCGCCGATGGGCGCGATCCTCTACGCGCTGGAGACGCCCGAGACCGGCGGCGACACGCTCTTCGCCAACCAGTATCTGGCTTATGAGAGCTTGTCGGACGGCATGAAAAAGATGCTGGACGGCATGAAGGCGGTCCATAACGACATCAAGGTCGCCGGCCCCCAGGCCAGAAAGAACGCGACCCGAACCTCCAAGGTCCGCGAGGACGATGATTGGCGGATGACCGAGAACGCCCATCCCGTCGCCCGCACCCATCCCGAGACCGGGCGCAAATGCCTGTTCGTGAACGGCACTTATGTCAGCCGGTTCGAGGGCCTGACCGAGGAAGAGAGCGCGCCGCTTCTGAACTATCTCTACGAGCATTCCTGTCGACCGGAATTCACCTGCCGGTTCCGCTGGCGCACCGGATCGGTGGCGTTCTGGGACAATCGTTGTGTCCAGCATCTGGCGATCCATGACAACCACGACGCGGTGCGGCGCATGCAGCGCACCCAGCTCGAGGGTGATCCGGTTCGCTAGGGCGGCGAGGATTAATGGGCAGATTTTTCGCCAGGTAACGGCGAGAGGCCCTGCCGTTCGCCAGGGCGACGATGTTACAGGAAGCTTAAACCTTACAAGACGATGGGCATGTCGGCTTTGTTTCGGACGTTTTGCGTCACTACCCGTTGTCATCAGATAAGTCGTTGCCGTCGCCCTGGCGAAAGCAGGGCCCAGGATCAGGCGTTCCCTCCGGCTTCATCTCTCTAGGGGCGAGCCCGGGTGGCGGGCCTCTTAAGCCAAGACCCCGACTTCCGGCTCGGCCCGGTCTTCCTTGACGCGGCGGCAGTGGAAGCGGTCGAGGTCGATGGTCTCGAAGCGGCCCGCCAGGATCAGCTCCGTCAGAGCGCGTCCCGCCGCCGGCGCGTGTTGCAGTCCATGCCCTGAGAACCCCGTCGCCATCACCATGTTGGAGGGCCCGTCCGGCCAGGCGCCGATCAGCATGTTGCCGTCGAAGGTGTTGTAGGCGTAGTGGCAGGGCCAGGAATTCATCACCTTCAAGGTCTCGAGCGCCGGGACCATCCGCGCCAATCTCGGCCACAAGATATTCTCGAAAATGTCGTGATCGATGGTCCAGTCAAAGGCGCCGGCGCGGCTGAAATCGGTGTTGCCGGTTATGAAGCCCTTGCCCTCGGGGCGGATGCCCACGGGCTGTCCGTCGCGGGTCTGCGGGGTCATGCCGATGGGGCTTCCCGGCTCCAAATAGAAGGTGGCTCGGTGTAGTGGCGCGACCGGAATCTCGAAACCGGCCATACGGCAGATCTCGTTCGCCCAGGCGCCGGTGTTGTTGACCAGATGCCCGCACTCCAGGCGCTGGCCGTCGCGCAAGGTCACGGCGCGGACCAGCCGACCATTGGGACCGTCATCGGTCTGGATCCCGGTAACCTCGCCGTCGATGAAATCAGCGCCCATGGAGCGGGCCTTGCGCCGCATGCCCTGGAGCGCGCCGTGCGGGTCGAGCCAGCCGTCATTCGGCGAATAGGCGGCGCAGACGATGATATCGGGATTGAAGCACGGATAGAGCGCCGCCACGCCGGGGCCGTCCAGCAGTTGCACCTCGCAGCCGAGACTTGTTTGGAAAGCATGGTTGGCCCGCATCAATTCGGCTTCGGCCTCGGTATTGGAAATGAAGAGATAGCCATGCCTGTTGAAGTCGAGTTGGCCGGGCTCTCCGTCGACGGCCATAAGCTCGGCATAGTTGCCGTAGACCTCGTGGCCATAGCGAGACATCGCGATGTTCTCTTCCTGCGAGAACAGGATCCGCACCCCGGCGTTCGAGCGCGCCGAGGCCGCGTGCTCGTAGGTGGAGTCCTTTTCGATCACCGCCACCCGCAGGGTCGGCTCCCGGCGGAGCAGGTGATAGGCTGTTGAACAGCCGTGCAGTCCACCACCGATGATGACAACGTCATGCATGGCCCGTCAGCCTCCGAAATGCGGCATCACTTCCTTGGCGAGCCGTTCATATTGTTCCAGCATCACCGAGAGTGGCGTGCCCATGGAGCAGGAAAGATTGATCAGTTCCATGCCCGGATATCGCCCCTCCAAGTCCTTCAGCTTCTCGGTCAATTCGTCCGGCGTGCCGGCGAACCAGGACCCGAGATCCATGAAGTGCCGGAGATCTGGAACCCCGGCCTCGTACCAGCCGCCGCGGCCTTGGGTAATCTTGACCTGTTCGGGTGTCAGGCCGGGCACGAAGCCAAGCGGGCCGAACATCTTCACATGTTCCTCGTAGAACGGCGTCATCTCGGCGATCGCCTTTTCCTTGGTGTCGGCGAGATGAAAGAAGATCCCGATGGTGAGGTTCTCGCCGAGCTCCAGATCTTGCCCGGCCCGCGCCGCCGCGTCGCGATAGGCCTGGATCGGGCCGTCCGACAGGGTCGCCGCGCCGCCACCGACCGCGCCCCGGATGCCATGCCGGATCATGAAGTCGAGACCGCGCGGATTGGCGCTCACCACCGGCTGCCAGCATTCCACCGGCATGTTGACCGGGCGCGGCACCAAGGTCAGTTCCTTCAGATCATAGCCGCGATAGGGCATCTCCGGAGGCAGGGTGTAGTGCTTGCCCTGGTGACTGAAGGACTCGTTGTTGAAGGCCTTGAACATGATCTCGACCTGCTCCTCGAACAGTTCGCGATTGGCGTCGGAATCCCTGAGCGGCGCGCCGAAGGTCTCTACCTCGCGGCCGTGATAACCGCGGCCGACGCCGAACACCGTGCGCCCCTTGGTCATGATATCGGCGGTCGCGAAATCCTCGGCCAGCCGCAGGGGATGCCACATGGGTGAGATATTGAAGCCGCAGCCGATCCGCAGCTTCTCCGTCAGATGCGAAAGATGCACCGCCATCATCAGCAGATTCGGGATCACCTCGTATCCCTCGTGCTGAAAATGATGCTCGGCCAGCCACAGCATGTCGTAACCGTTTTCGTCCAGGCACTTGGCGAGCTTCTCGGTCTTCTCGAAGACACCGGCGAGTTGGCTGTTGTCGAAGCGCCGCTCATTCGCCGGGGTGGCGTCCTGACCCATGTTGGGAAGGTCGATATGGCCGGGGTAAACGGTAGTGAACTTGGTGATCATCGCGTCCTCTCGCGTCGCCCGCTGCTTGAATGACGGATATGGTCACAGGTGTGGGCGCGGATCGCCAGTGGTTTCGTGTTTAATCAGGTCGCTGGAAAGGGTCTTCTCCGAAACCATCTGATCAGGGTCAACATTCACTTCCAAGACCCTTGAAAAGACAGGAAGTCACACCAAATTCACTGTTGCATAAATGCCACAATCGATTGATGGCATGGCAGGGGATGGGTGACATGGCACGGAATCCGTATGAGGTATTGAACGTCGGCAAGGATGCGCCGTCGGGCGACATAAAGAAGGCGTATCGCAAGCTCGCCAAGACCCATCACCCGGACCTGCATCCCGGTGACGCCGAGGCGGAGCGGCGGTTCAAGGAGATCTCCCAGGCCTATGCGATCTTGGGCGACGAGACGAAACGCGCCATGTTCGACCGGGGCGGGATCGACGCCGACGGTAACGAGCGGATGGCGAATCCCTTCCATGGCCGCCATCCCGGCGGTCACCCCGGTGGCAATGGCGGTTTCCACTACACGGTGAACGGCGAGGACGCGGACCTCGGCGATCTCGGCGACATTTTTTCCAGTCTTTTCGGTGGCGGGCGTGGCTTCGCCGGCGGTCAAGGCTTCGGCGGCGCCCGCCGGCACCAGATGCGGGGCCAGGATCTGCGCTATGAGCTGACGGTGGATTTCCTGGATGCGGTGAACGGCGCGAAAAAGCGGATCACGATGGCTGATGGCGGGTCTCTCGACGTGAACCTGCCGAAGGGCTTGAACGATGGTCAGACCATTCGTCTCAAGGGCAAGGGCATGGCCGGCATGAACGGCGCGCCCGCTGGCGACGCGCTGGTCACGGTCAAGGTTCGCCCGCATCCGAGCTTCCGACGCGACGGCGAAGACATTCACGTCACCCAGCCGATTTCCCTCGCCGACGCGGTGTTGGGCGGCAAGGTCCGGGTGCCGACGATCTCCGGCGAGATCGCGCTGACGGTCCCGGTGAACTCCATCGGCGGCAAGGTGCTGCGCCTCAAGGGCAAGGGCGTCCAGCGCTCCGGCAAACCCGCGGGTGACCAGCTCGTGACGCTCCAGATCACCCTTCCCGAGACGCCGGACCCGGAATTGGTCGCGCTGCTGCGCCGCCAACGGGATGAGGCGGGATCCGAAGACAAGGCGCGGGCGGCGTGAACAACAACTAAAGTAAACTTACCGTATCCCCGACGAAGGTCGGGGTCGACGCCTGATACCTGTCCATCCGCGGGCTAGCGGATCACTTCAGACAATCCTTGAAAGTGCTCTGCTACCGAACACGCTTTGGTGCCGCGGGTGTGGGCCCCGACCTTCGTCTGGGATATGGTTGAGAGGCGCCGCCTAGTTCGCCGTCATGCCCCCGTCTATGACCAGCTCGCTCCCCGTGACCCAGGAAGCCTCGTCGGAGGCGAGGTAGAGGCAACCCATGGCGATGTCCTCGGGCCTTCCAAATCTCCCCAGCGGGGTGGCTTCCATACGGGCCTTGGCGACCTCGTTGTTGGAGTGGCCGGGCTTGGTCATGGGAGTGTCGACGAAGCCGGGGTGGATTGAGTTCACCCGGATCTTGTCGGGGGCGTATTGGATCGCGGCGGCCTTCGAGAAGATCCGCACCGCGCCCTTGGAGGCGTGATAGCCGGCATTGGCGTGGCTGCCGACAATGCCGCAGATCGAGGAAATGTTGATGATCGAGCCGCCGCCGGCTTCGCGCATATGCGGGATCGCCGCCTTGGTACCGAGGAAGACGCCGGTCGCGTTGATCTCCATCACACGGTTCCATTGCTCCAGGGTCTGATCCTCCAGCCTGGGGCCGGCGGTGCCGCTGGTCTGAACCACCATATTGGGGTCGCGCCCCGAGATGCCGGCGATATTGCCGAGCACGTGGAGCGCGCCGAAAGCCTCGACCGTCGCGCCGACCACCGCGCTCCAGCCGCCTTCGTCGGCGACATCGAGTTGCATGTAGCGCGCGGTCCCGCCGGCGCCGGTGATTTCCTCCACCACCGTGGCGCCGAGATCGTCCTGCACATCGGCGAGCATCACCGAGGCGCCATGCGCCGCGAAGGCCCGCGCCGTCTCTGCCCCGATCCCCGACGCGCCGCCGGTGACGATGGCGACCTTGCCTTCCAGACGTTTTCCGATGTTCATGATGCGGCTCCCCATGGATGTCGTTTATCGGGAGACAAGCAAAGGCGAAGTCGGCCCCGTCGTACAGCCCAGGCGCGGCGATAGTGCATTCGTGATCGCCAAACGTGGTTTTTGGAGGCATCTTCTTGCAAAATCAGAGGGCGGCTCTTGGGAGGGACGATCCATGGCTTTCGACTACATCATCATTGGCGCCGGTTCGGCAGGCTGTGTCTTGGCGAACCGGCTGAGCGAGGACCCCGGGACCAGCGTGCTGCTGTTGGAAGCCGGTGACAAGGACAGCAACTTCTGGATCCATGTGCCGGTCGGCTTCACCAAGACTCTCAACAATCCCGAGGTGAACTGGAACTTCAAAACCGAACCCGAGGACAATGTCTCGGGTCGCTCGATCCCGATCCCGCGTGGCCGGGTCCTGGGTGGTTCCAGCTCGATCAACGGCATGCTCTACGTGAGGGGGCAGGCCTTTGATTATGACGTCTGGGGACAGCTCGGCAATCGCGGCTGGTCCTATTCGGACGTGCTGCCGTATTTCCAGAAATCCGAGACCTTCGAGCGCGGCGGCGATGATTATCGCGGCGGCTCCGGCCCGCTCAATGTCGATGACATGTACGAGCGGCATGAGTTGATTGATGCCTTCATCGACGCCGGTGTCGAGATCGGCTCCAAGCGCAACCCGGACTATAACGGCGCCGACCAGGAGGGTTTCGGCTACTACCAGATCACCCAGCGCAACGGCCGGCGCGAAAGCACGGCCCGTGCCTTTCTCAATCCCGCCAAGTCGCGGCGCAATCTGACGGTGATCTCGCGCGCCCACGCGACCAAGATCCTGACCGAAGGCAAGCGCGCCGTCGGTGTCGCCTTCGAGGTGGACGGCCTGAAAAGAGAGGAGCGCGCGAACGCCGAGGTCATCGTTTCCGCCGGCGCCGTGCAGTCGCCGCAGATGCTGGAACTGTCGGGGATCGGTCAGCCGGAATTGCTGCGCGCGCACGGTATCGAGGTGGTGCACGAGCTCCAGGGCGTCGGCGAGAACTATCGCGATCATTACGCCGCGCGGATGAACTGGCGGGTCAACAAACCGATCACGCTGAACGAGGAAACCCGGGGCCTCAACCTGGTAAAGGAGGCGGTGAAATGGGCGTTTACCCGCCGCGGCGTGCTGACCTGGACGGCGGGTGTCGGCCACGGCTTCATGAAAACCCGCGAGGAATTGGAGACCCCGGATGTCCAATTCTTCTTTGTTCACGGTAGCTTCAAGACCGCGACCGACCGCAAGCTCGATAAGGAGCCGGGCATGACGCTCGCGTGCTATCAGTGCCGTCCGGAAAGTCAGGGCTCGATCCATATCGGCGGCGGCAATCCCTATGACGCGCCGCTGATCCGCCCAAACTTCCTCGCCAACAAGCTCGATCAGGACACTCTGGTCGCGGGCCTGCATCTCTGCCGCAAGATCGGCCAGACCAAGGCGCTGGGCCAGTACATCGATCACGAGATGAACCCTGGCGCCGATGTGACCAGTGACGAGGGCATGCTGCAATTCGCGCGCGATACCGGCGCCACCACATATCACCCGATGGGTACCTGCAAGATGGGAAGCGATCCCATGGCCGTGGTCGACGATCGCCTCCGGGTTCATGGGATGCAGGGGCTTCGGGTGGTCGATGCCTCGATCTTCCCGACCATGCCGTCCGGCAATATCAACGCGCCGGTGATCATGACCGCGGAAAAAGCCGCCGATATGATCAAGGAAGACGCGAAATCCGGTGCCGCCAAGGCCGCCGCCTAGTCCTGTATTGAGGAGTTCCAAGCGATGTCCGAGACCGTTGTCCCGATCCGCGATATGTCAAAAGCCGAGTGGGAGACCCGCGTCGATCTCGCGGCGTGTTTTCGCCTGGTGGACCTCTATGGCTGGTCCGACATGCTGGCCACCCATTTGTCGGCGCGCATTCCCGGCACCGAGGATCACTTTCTGATCAACCCGGTCGGCATGATGTTCGATGAGATGACCGCGTCCTGCCTGGTCAAGGTCGATGTCGACGGCAATCTGCTGTCGGATTCCGAGTTCGGCATCAACCCCGCCGGCTTTACGATCCACAGCGCCGTGCATATGGGCCGCGAGGACGCCGGCTGCGTGATGCATACCCATACCGCGGCCGGTCTCGGCGTGGCGACCCAGCAAGACGGTCTTCTGCCGCTGACCCAGATGGCCTTGGCGGTGATCGCCCAGACCAGCTATCACGACTATGAGGGGCCGGCTTTCGATCTCGGCGAGCGGGAGCGACTGATCGCAGATCTCGGCGAGAACAACGTCCTGATCCTGCGCAACCACGGCTTGCTGACGGTGGGCCGCACCGTGGCCGAGGCGTTCGTGTGGATGTTCCGGGCCGAACGCGCCTGCCGTTTCCAGCTGTCGTTTCAGCAGGCCGGCGCCAAGGCCGTGGAGATCCCGCAAGCGGTGCAGGATATCTCCATCGAGCGTTCGCGAAAGGCAATCAGCGCCACCGGCCACCGCCCGATCGGCCAATTCGAGTGGCCCGCGCTGTTGCGCAAGCTCGACCGCGAAAATCCGGGTTACGCGGTGTAGGGGGCGCGATCGGGCGAGGCGTTGGACATAGCCACACCCGGCACACCCCGTCGCCCTGGCGCACGGCGGGACCTCGCGACGGATGATGCATGCGCGGAAGCGTCCGTCACGGTGACAACTCCGAGCCGAGGCCCTGCCTTTCGCCAGGGCGACGGCGGAGTGGGATCGCGTGATTTTTCCTCGTCGCCCTGGCGCACGGCAGGGCCTCTCGATGGATGATCGAGGCGCGGAAGCGTCCGTCACGGTGACAATCCCAAGCCGAGGCCCTGCCTTTCGCCAGGGCGACGGCGGAGCGTGATAGCGTGATTTTTCCTCGTCGTCCTGGCGCACGGCGGGACCTCGCGACGGATGATCGACGCGCGGACGCGTCCGTCACGGTGACAATCCCAAGCCGAGGCCTTGCCTTTCGCCTGGGCGACATCCCTTTATCACCCGAACCCAAGGATTCGAACAGGGTTTAACTTTCCGGCATGGCGCCGCCCTCGCGGATGCGGCGTTCCACGAAGTCATTGACCGCGTCCCGGCGCGCGATGTCGAGTTTCGGCGGCTCGAACTCCTCCAGGACCCGTTTCCAGATCGTGTCGGCGCGCTCGGTGTCGGTGGGGGCGCCGGCCTCGGTCCATTGACCGAAATTGCGCCAGTCCGAGACCAGGGGCTCGTAGAACGCGGTCTGATAACGGCTCATGGTGTGCTCGGCGGCGAAATAGTGGCCGCCGGGGCCGACCTCGGCCATGGCGTCGAAGCCGAGGTCGTCGTCACTGGCGGGCACGGGCGCGAACATCTCGGCGAATCCCTGGAGCATCTCGATATCCAGGATGAACTTCTCGAAGGACGCGGTCAGCCCGCCTTCCAGCCAGCCGGCGCCGTGCAGCACCAGGTCACTGCCGGACATGACCGCGGCCCAAAGGCTGGCGCTGGTCTCGTAGGTCGCCTGGGCGTCGGCGATATTGGACGCGGTTCCCGCCGCCGAGCGCCAGGGCAGATCGATATGCCGCGCGAGCTGCCCGGCGCCGAAGGTGGTCTTCACGTGCTCCGGCGTGCCGAAGGCCGGAGAACCGGACTTCATGTCCACGTTGGAGCTGAAACTGCCATACATCACCGGTGAGCCGGGTCGGACGATCTGCGAAAAGGTAATCGCCGCCAGCGCCTCGGCGTGTTGTTGGGTCAACGCGCCGGCGATGGTGATCGGCGCCATCGCGCCGGACAGACAGAACGGCGTTATGATCAGCAACTGGCCCATTTCGGCGAAGTCGATGATGCCGTTGGCCATCGGGCTGTCGAGGGTGAGGGGCGAGTTGGTGTTGATCACGGTCTGGCAATAGACCGCGCGGCGCAACGCCTCGTCGTCGGGCAGGCCGCGGGCCAGCTTGATCATCTCGAAGCAATCGCGAGCTTGGGGCGTGCCGCGCGCGAAAATGAAGGCCAGCTTGTCACTGTCGAACAGAGCGATGCGCCCGGTTTCCAGATGTCTCGTCGCGTTGTCGACATCCTGTGGCTCCGCCACCGGCCCTAGAAAGTGAATGACGTCGAAGGACTGACAGAGCCGGGTCAGATCGCGAAAATCCGCGAGCGTGCCTGGCCGTTTACCGCGGTCGGTATCACTGGCGTGCGGGGCGCCGGCGACCGAGCCGAACACCACGCGATCGCCGCCGAGGGTGTAGGAGCGATTGGGGGCGCCGGCGGTCACCGGAATTTCGCTCGGCGCGGTCCGTAGCGCCTCGGCCACCAGGCCCCGATCAACCCGTACCATCTGTTCGGCGTCGTCGACATCGGCGCCGGCGGCCTTGAAAAACGCCCGCGCCTTGGGAAGCAGCACGCGCATGCCGAGTTCCTCGAGCACTCGAAGCGCGGTGTCGTGGATATGCGCGACCTGGTCCTCCGAGAAAACACGCATCGGCGGGAACGGGTTGCGGAGCAGGCGGTAATCGATATCGCGGGTCGGTCGATCCTGAGCCTCGTCTTGTCGACCTCGGCGCCGCGCGTCACGGCGACCACGACGTCCTCTGCTTTCGCGTTTCTCGGCCATTATCGCCTCCTGATGGGTCGTTCGGCAAATCTCTAGACACATATGTCCATTATGCTCTCTCAACGAGACTGTCAATCTTGCCGGCTTGCCGCTTGCCGGCGCCCTGGATAGGGTCATGGCGACCCGCGAGATTATTGGAGAGCGATGATGGCCCGCTTTGGCGTTCTTGACGACAACCCGCTATGTAAGCTGCTCGGCATCGACTATCCGATTTGCCAGGCGGGGATGTACTCGGTCGCGCATGGAAGCCTTGCCGGCGCGGTATCGAAGGCCGGTGGCCTGGGGGTGATCGGCTCTGCCTTCATGGATGCCGAACAATTGCGTCGCGAGATCCGGTTGGTGAAGGAGATCACCGACAGGCCTTTCGGCGTCGATATTCTGTTCGCGGAGGCGCGGGGTTCCGACGATGCCTCGGCGACCTATACGCGGGAAGTCGAGGAACATATCGAGGTGACCTTCGAGGAAGGCGCGCCGGTGATCGTCTCCGGGCTCGGCGATCCCGGGCGCATCGTTCCCCGGGCGCATGCCGCCGGAATGGTCGTCATGTCGCTTGTCGGCACCTCGCGCCAGGCTCTGAAGGTCGAGGCCTCGGGTGTCGACGTTGTGATCGCCTCGGGCCATGAGGGTGGCGGCCATGTCGGACGCGTCGGAACCCTGCCCCTGGTCGCGAGCGTGGTCGACCGGGTCAGGATCCCGGTTCTCGCGGCGGGCGGCCTCACCGACGGCCGCGGCTTGGTCGCGGCATTGGCCTTGGGGGCGCAAGGGGTTTGGATGGGCACCCGCTTCATCGCCACCGAGGAGGCGCGCGGGCATATCAACTACAAGAACAAGATCGTCGAGATCGACGAGGACGGCACGGTGGTCAGCCGGGCCAATTCCGGCAAGACGGCGCGGATGATTCGCAACGCCTTCACCGAATCGTGGAAGAACCGAGAGCATGACATAAAGCCGTTCCCTCAACAGCTCCAGGAAGTCGGCTTGGCCGCGTCGGTGGCCGGTCGGGTCGAGGGTGACGCGGAAAACGGAGTTCTCGCGGCGGGCCAAGGCTCGGGTTTGATTGGCTCGGTGAAGCCGGCCGGCGCGGTGGTCGAAGACATCGTGACCGAGGCGAGGGCGATACTCGGGCGACTCGGCGGGGGTGTCTGACTCGGCGCGGGTCGTTCGCCGAATAGTCGAGGTTGACCCAGGGGTTTTGATTCCCTAATTTCCGGCGCGCGTGGGCGCGTAGCTCAGTTGGTAGAGCAGCTGACTTTTAATCAGCGGGTCACAGGTTCGAATCCTGTCGCGCTCACCACGCAAACCCTTGAAATCGTTCGCGATGCTGCCCAGGCTAAAAATGGCAAGCTGGGCTTTAGACACTTTTGACAGTGGTTTTTTAGACACTTTTCTCTCCCGCATCCGCTTTTGCCCACTTGCCCATGGCCGAATCAGCGAGCCGAGATTGATTCACTTCCTTCGCGTAATGCTCAACCATCTGGTGGCTTTGACCCGTAATAGAGGCTGTTTCGGGAACGGTGCACCCGGCTTCAAGCAAGGCGATCACCGCGTTCTTCCGAAGACCATGAGGCATGTGGTCTAGCAAGCCCAGGCGCTCGCGTTCCGATGCTATTGCGCCACGTAGGCCGTCGACGGTCCATTGCTGGCCGCGAAGATTGACCAGTATGGGGCCGAGCCCGGATACTTTTCGGGATCGGATATGCGCTTGCAATCGCGGGTGTAGCGGCACCCAAAGGGACTTTCTGGTCTTCTCTTGGACGACGCGGATTTTGCCATTCTTGATGTCGCCGCGTCGCATCTTCACCGCGTCGCATCTTCACCGCGTCGCTCTCGCGTTGTCCGGTGTAGAGCAAAACCATGACTGCATCGGCGACCCGAGCGTTGCCGTCTGCGATGATGCGGTTGATCGCCTCGGCTGGCCACGGCTCATAGGGCGTGGGGATATTGATCTTCTTCACTCGTTGGGCCGGGTTACTCTCGCGATAACCACGATCCATCCCGAAGTTGATCAGCGTCGAGGTCATGGTTACGAATTGGTCGGCTGTCCGGGGGGTGTCGGACAGGGCGTCGCGGCGGCGCAGGATGTTGACCCGCTTCAAGCCCTCGACGGAAAGGTGCCCCCAATACTCGACGATCCGATTCAGGCTGGCGATGTAGCTCTTTTTCGTTTTCGGCTTCTTGGTCCGGTATTCCGCCGATCCCTTGTGCTCTTCAACCAGGGCCGCGAAGGAGCCGGGAAGCGCCTCGCTTTTGCCTGGCGCCGGGGTGTCGAGAAGGGCGAGGGTGTATTTGTGGGCGCGGGCGAATTCCTCGGGCTGATCCAGCGTCGGGAAAACCTTTTCGCCGTCCGCGTCGATATAGTGGACACGGATCGGGTCGTAGCCCTTTTTCCGGGTATAGAAATAGCCCGGCGCGGACTCCCGCACATATTTGAAGTTGGCTTTCACCATTGCCTTAGAGCCCTTCGTCATATGGATCTCCAGCGCGCGATGA
>Ga0181579_10000248_pt1 | contig 41274 bp, 28 predicted proteins | sample 071ome_24_FD_132996 | JGI IMG/M metagenome (GOLD analysis project Ga0181579, IMG submission 132996) | Coastal salt marsh microbial communities from the Groves Creek Marsh, Skidaway Island, Georgia - 071402CT metaG (megahit assembly) | ecosystem: Environmental > Aquatic > Marine > Intertidal...
GAACTCCGGGGGGAACGACCCGGGTCAGGTCGAGGCGGAGCAGTACAGCATCGACAACGCGCTCCGCTCCATCGACCGCATCGCGCAGACGACCCGCTTCGCCACCCGCAACCTCCTCGACGGGTCGAGCGGGATCACCACCTCGAACGCGAACGCGATTTTCGAAGACATCTCGGTGAGCAACGTCAGCTTCGATGACATGAGCACCACGAGCCAGACCTACACGCTCAACGTCACGACGACGGCGGAGCAGGCGAACGTCAGCGACGCCGCCGGCGGGAACTTCGGGACCTTCGTCAGCACCACGGGCGCGACCCTCCGCCTCACCGGCTCCCAGGGGACCCGCGACGTGACCCTGATGAACGGCATGACCGTGGCTCAGTTCGACGAGGCGGTGAACACCTTCACCTCCGAGACCGGCCTGACCTCGAACGCGGGAGTGATCACCTCCGTCGAGTACGGATCCGCCCAGACCGCCTCCCTCGAGGTCCTCTCCGGCTCCGTGACCACCTCGGTGGGTGCGGTCACTTCCGGCGTCTTCACCGACACCGGCGCCGACCTGGTGGGTGACGTGAACGGCATCGCCGTCAACGCCAACGGGTTCGACGTGAACGTCGTCTCCGACATCCTCACGGCGAAGTTCCGCGTCGCCACGACCGCCGCGAACGCGACCGCCTACAACTTCGATGTCAACAACGAGGGCCTGATCTTCCAGCTGAACCAGAGCGCGTCCACCGCGGACCGCGAGCAGGTCGGCCTGAAGAACGTCTCGAGCAGCGTGCTCGGATCCGTGGCCCGCACCGTCACCGGCCAGGGCGGGCAGAGCCTCACCGTTGGTGGCTTCCTCTCCTCGCTGATGTCCGGCTCCTCGAACGACCTCTCCACGAACGCGGCGAACGCGCTTCGGATCGTGGATGAGGCGATCAGCGAGATCTCCGATCACCGCGCGTACCTGGGTGCGTTCCAGTCGCAGACGATCGACACGAACCTCAACTCGCTGAACGTCGCCATCGAGAACCTCACGGCGAGCGAGTCCGCCATTCGCGACCTCGACTTCGCCCGCGAGTCCGCCGACTTCACGCGGAACCAGATCCTCTACCAGTCCGGGATCGCGGTCCTCGCCCAGTCGAACCTGATCAGCCAGTCCGTCCTCAGCCTCCTCGGCTAGGGCGCGCCGCGCCGACCATCGCATGATCGATCACCGCCCCGGGCACGGATGCCCGGGGCGGTCTCTCCTCAGGGAGGCTCACCATGACCGACACCCAGCCGATCGGCCCGATCCCGGGCTCTCCCGCCGCCGACCCCCGCCGTCCCCAGCCCTCCGACCCTTCGAACAGCCAGCGGCATGCTTCGGATGTCGCTCCCGCCCCCACGGTGCTCCCGCCGGAATCCGCGCGCGCGGTGGAGCCCGCCGCGCTCCTCGCCGCCACCGAGCGCCTGAACGACCTCCTCCGCAGCTCCTCCCGCATCCACTTCGAGGTGGGGGACGGGGAATTGCAGGTTCAGGTCGTCGACTCACGAACCGATGAAGTGATCAGGAGCATTCCCGGGGAGCGGGTCCTCGAGATCCGCGATCACCTCCGGGCCCTGTCCGGCCTCCTCCTCGACGAGCACGCCTAGGGCGGGCGGGGAGGGGCTCCGCGAACCGCCACGCCGCGTCGGGACGACCGACGGGAGCGGAGGCGGCTCGCCTCGCTTCCGGGGGACCCGCCTCCGGCGCCGCTCCTCGACCGCTTGGGAGGCAGCTGATGTTCAGCATCGACGGGCTCGTGTCCGGCTTCGACACCACATCGCTGATCAACCAGATCCTCAACATCGAGCGGCGCCCGATCTCCATCATCCAGCGCCAGGTGGAGCAGGCGACGAACAAGCGCGCCGCCTACCTCGATCTCTCGGCGCGACTCCTCGCCCTGCAGGTCTCGACGAACCGCCTCTCCAGCCCGGACTTCTTCTCCGCGGTCAGCGCCCAGTCCTCGAACTCCGATCTCCTGACCGTCTCCGCCGGCGCGGGAACGCCGCCGGGGAGCTACAGCTTCCGGGTGGCGCAGATGGCCCGGGCGAGCCAGTTCACCTCGACCGGATTCGCCAGCGGCTCCTCCCTCGTCGGGGCCGGGACCCTCAGCTTCGAGCAGGGGGGCTTCGTCGATGGCTCCACCGACCTCGAGCGCCTCAACGGCGGGCTCGGGGTCTCCCGGGGGACGATCCGCATCACCGATGCGGCAGGAGCCACCGCCCTGGTCGACCTCTCCGCCGCGATCGATGTCGATGACGTGATCCGCGCGATCGAGGACGCCGGAGTCCAGGTGAGTGCCCGGATCTCCGACAGCGGGCGTGGGATCGCCCTCGAGGACACCTCCGGCGGCGGCGGACTCCTGACCGTCGAGGATGTCGAGGGGCGGACCACCGCCCTCGACCTCGGGATTCTGGGGACGGCGTCGGGAGCGATCCTGACCGGGGGGGACGTCCTCGTCCTCGACCCCGCCACGAACCTCGATGCCCTGCGTGACGGCCTCGGCATCCGGCGCGCCCCGGGAGACGATCTCCAGATCACCCGCCGGGATGGGACGGTCCAGACGCTCGACCTCGAAGGAGTGACCACGGTGCAGGGTCTCATCGAGGCGTTCTCCGCCCTCGACCCTGCCCTCGTCCTCTCGGTCGGTGCCTCGGGAGGGAGCCTCGTGCTCACCGACGGAGGCCCGGGCGCGGGCCCCCTGACCATCGAGGACCTCGGCACCTCCCGCGCCGCGACCGACCTCGGGCTCGCGGGGAGCGCGACCTCCGGGTCGATCGTCGGGGGCACCGTCCTCGCGGGACTGAACGACCGCCTCCTGTCGAACCTCAACGGTGGGGCGGGAGTGACGGCGGGCTCGATCGAGATCACCGATCGTGCCGGAGTGACCACGACCGTCGACCTCTCCGGCGCGCAGACCCTCCAGGAGGTGATCCGGGCGATCGAGACCTCCGGGGCCGCGGTCGCGGCGGGGATCAACCGGCAGGGGAACGGCCTGTCCCTGATCGACACCTCCGGCGGGAGCGGCGCCCTCCAGGTCTCCGAGGTCGGCGGCGGGGACACGGCGAGCGGGCTCGGGCTCCTCGGCTCCGTCACCGGACCGGAGCTCGAGGGGGGCGACCTCGACCCTCGCTATGTCGACGAGAACACGCGTCTCCAGTCCCTGAACGGGGGAGCGGGGGTCGCCGCAGGCCGCATCCGGCTCATCGACTCCAACGGCATCTCCTTCACGGTCGACCTCGGACAGGAGGAGACGATCGCGGACGTGATCCGCGACATCGAGGGAGCGGCCTCCAGCGCCGGGAGCGACATCACCATCGGGGTGAACGCGACCGGGAACGGCCTCATCCTGCAGTCCGCCAGCGGGTCTCAGCCCCTCCGCATCGAGGAGGTCGACGGGGGGACCACCGCCCGGGATCTCGGGATCCTCGGGACCGGCGCTCCCGCCGCCCCGGGGACGATCGATGGGAGCTTCGAGAGGACGCTGACGATCGAGGCGACCGACACCCTCGAAGATGTGCGGGAGAAGATCGACGGCCTCGGGATGGGGCTGACCGCCAGCATCCTCAACGACGGCTCCGCCGGCTCTCCCTTCCGCCTCTCGGTCGTGGGGCGGGGCTCGGGGCAGGCGTCGCGACTCCAGATCGGCGCGACCGGGAGCACGGCCCTGAACTTCCAGCGGACCTCGGAGGCCCAGGACGGGATCCTCTTCTACGGAGAGGACGGTCCGGGCTCCTCCGCGATCATGATTCGCAGCTCCTCCAACACCTACACCGACCTGATTCAGGGGATGACGGTCACCGCGCGGGGTCTCTCCGCCGGTCCCGTCACCGTCGATGTGGCCCGGAACCACGAGTCTGTCGTCGATCAGATGGACGAGCTCGTCGGCGCGATGAACGGGGTCCTCGAGCAGATCGATGCGCTGACATCCTTCGACGTCGAGTCGGAGACCGCAGGGCTCCTGCTCGGCGATTCGACGGTCCGCTCCGTCGAGCGCCAGCTGCTGCGTGCCCTGACCCGCCCCCTCGGGGTCGAGGGGAGCTCCTACGCCGTCGCCTCGGAGCTCGGGATCCGGCTGAAGAGCGGCAAGATCACCTTCGACCGCACCGCCTTCGAGGCAGCGCTCACCTCCGACCCGGAGTCGGTCGAGCGCTTCTTCGGGGCGGCCCGCGCGCTCACCGCGGACACGGTGCTCTCCGAGTTCCGGAACGGCCTCGGCGTGCGGACCGCGGCGGGGGAGAACGACATCCGGATCGACCTGCGGGACGGGACGCAGATCGAGGTGGACCTCGACGGCGCGGAGACGGTCCAGCAGGTCCTCGACGCGATCAACGCGGCGGGGGGCGGCAGCGTCACCGCCGAGCTCGGGACCGATGGCCACCAGCTGGTCTTGCGCGACCTCACCTCGGGGAGCGAGGTCTTCCGGGTGAGCTCGATCCACTCCTCGGGGACCGCGAACGACCTGGGGATCGCGACCACCGCGGACATCGAGGGTGGCGGGGTCCTCACCGGCGCCGCCATCGACCTCACCAACGACCCGGGGATCGCCTCGCGCCTGACCGATGTCATCGAGGCGATCACCGATGCGAGCGACGGCGTCCTCCAGCGCCGATCGAACGGACTCGATGAGCTGATCGAGTCACTGAACGACCGCATCGAGAAGATCGAGGAGCGCCTCCTCGGGCGCGAGGAGATCCTCCGCCGTCAGTTCGCCAACCTCGAGCAGATCATGGCCCAGAGCCAGTCGACGATGGACCGCCTCAACGCCAGCCTGCTGGGTCTCGGATGATGCAGGACCCCACGCGACAGTATCGCAAGGTCCAGGTCGCCACCGCGGCCCAGGATGACCTCCTCATCCTCCTCCTCGACGGAGGGGTCCGCTTCTGCGAGAGCGCGCTGATCGAGCTCCGCAAGGAGCGCGGGGAGGACATTGAGAAGCGTCACGACCAGCTCCTGCGGGCGCAGAAGATCCTCCTCGAGCTGATGGGGGCGCTGAGCCCCGCCATCGGGGTGGAGCTCTACGAGCAGCTGATGCGCCTCTACCGCTTCACCTTCGAGCGCCTCTTCGAGGGGAACCTCGCCGCCGACCTGCGCCTGATCGAGGAGGGGACCGAGATGATGCACGAGATCCGCGACATCTGGCGCGAGGCCGTGGCTCGCGCGAAGTCGGAGCGGCGGAGCGGACCTCCGCCCCCGGCCGCGAACGGGACTCTCTCCGTACAGGGGTAAGAGCTCACACGTCCTCGCGGCGCTCCCCCTCCGCGGGCTCCCCGGATCCGGCGACTCTGACGGCCGGAGGGCCAGTCTCTCTCGAGAAGTCTCCACCCGTCTCCGCCTTCTTCGCGCTGCGGGGACGAGTGGGCACCGACTCGAAGCACGGTGCAGAAGCACGGTGTCGAAGCAAAGTGTCGAAGCACTGTGTCGGGGCGCCATGTCGAAGAGGCCAGGTCGGAGAACCCAGATCGCAGCATCCACGCGAAGGAGAAGCGCCACCGGTTCACCCGGCCGGGAGAGACCACCCGGTCCGTCGTGATCCCGAGAGTCGCGGGGTCTGGCGTCTAGCGCCCCTCGGGTCCGGGGAGACCGGTCCCGAGCGTGACCGTGTTCGGTCCGGCGAAGGGGGAGAGTCGGGGGCTCATGCGGTGGATCTCGGTCGACCGCGAGGTGCGCGCCGAGAAGTAGACATGCCCATCCCGGCCCCAGACGGGGTTCCACTCCGCTCCGGGAGTTCGGGTCAGGCGCGTCGGTCGCCCCCCCGCCTCGGTGATGCACCAGAGGTCATCCCCGTGGGGAGCCGCGCCAGCGCTCTCCGGCTCCCGGACGCTGTTGAAGATGATCCAGCGACCGGTGGGGTCGTAGCTCGGATTCACGGCACCTTGGTTCTCCCACGCGATCAGCTCCCTCTCCAGGCCCCGCTCGAGGTCGAGGAGGTGAAGGGAGTACCAGCGAGCGTCCCGCTGGCGGGCGCGCTGCACCACGATGCGGTCCTCGTGGGGGTGGAACTCGGGGAAGAGGCCCTCTCCGATCCAGCGATCGCTGCCGTCTCGAAGATCATGGACCCAGACCTCCCACGGACCGTGCGGCGATCGACGCATGTAGCAGACCCGCTCTCCCCGGCCGTCGAAGCAGGGGTGAATCGCCTCGTACGCCGCGGAGGTGAGGGGGACCGCGACCCCGCCCCGGCGCAGGTCGGTGATGCGGTAGAGGCGGAACGCGCCGTCCCGGTCGCTGGCGAAGATGAGGCTCCCGCCGTCGGGTGCGACGACCGCGTGGATGTCGTTCCCCGGACCCGAGGTGAGACGCAGGACACCCGGCGTGCCCGCCTCCTTCAGGAAGAGCTTCAGCTCCCGCGTGTGGCGACTCGAGGAGAAGACGACGCCGTCCCCGTGGGGGAGCGGCGCGGGAAAGAGGTCCTCCCCGGCGGCGCCCCCCGTCGTGATCCGGGTGATGCCGATCGACTCGACCGGCGCCGGTGGAGCGTTCACGGCGGCGCCGAAGGGACCGAGGAGCTCGCTGTCCTGTGCAGGGCCGGCGCAGCCTGCCGCTCCGACGCCCAGGGCGAGGAGCAGGAGACGCGCGAGGGCTCGGGGGTCGGGTCGTTCCATGGGTGTCTCCTTCCGGGGGGGCTCCGGCCGGTTTCGGGCGGCTCTCCCCCCCATCCCTATCGGCCGTTTTCGGGGCCCCCTCGACCCGGAAGGGAGGGGCGAGGGTGGATTCTCCGGGGGCGCGGGAAGCGGAGGCAGCGTCGGGGCCCCATCGAGGTCACAAATCCATGCGAACAAAGGCTTTGTGCGGAGGCCCACCGTGGGGGTCCGGTTGCAAAGAGGGCTCCGTCTCCCTACCCTCTCCCCACGCCCGGCCGCCGCTCGCGGCCGCCCCCCGTGGAGCGAGGAGTCCACCCCCATGGCCGACACCCCGGCCTCCGAACCCGCGCGCGTCGAGATCCTCGTGGAAGCCCGCGCTCTCTCGAAGAGCTATGGGCACACCCGGGCGGCGCGGGAGGTCTCGTTCCAGCTCGCCCGAGGGGAGATCCTCGGCTTCCTCGGACCGAACGGGGCGGGGAAGAGCACCACCCTGAAGATGGTGACCGGCATCCTCCAGCCCGATGCCGGGACCGCCTCCGTGGACGGGATCGACATCCTGGAGGACCCCCTCGAGGCGCGGCGACGCTTCGGGTACCTGCCGGAGAGTCTGCCGCTCTACTGGGAGATGCAGGTCGAGGAGTACCTCCGCTTCATCGCGCGGGCGCGGGGGCTCGAGCCCGCCCGCGCGACCGCGCGGATCGACACCGTCATCGACCAGCTCGACCTCGGGCGGATGCGTCGCCGGACCACCGGCGCCCTCTCCAAGGGCTTTCGACAGCGGGTCGGCATCGCCCAGGCCCTCCTCCACGACCCCCCGGTGCTGATCCTCGACGAGCCGACGAACGGACTCGACCCCCAGCAGATCGTCGAGATCCGCGCGCTCCTCCGTGAGCTCGCCCGCGAGCGGGCGATCCTCTTCTCGACCCACATCCTGCAGGAGATCGCGGCGATCTGCTCCCGCATCATGGTGATCCATCAGGGGCGCAAGATCGCGGACGGGAGCCCCGACGAGCTCGCGGCGGAAGAGACGGAGTCACCGTGGCGCGTCCTCGCCGCCGGTGGATCCCCGCTGGGAGAGTCGGCGCGGGATGCCCTCCGCCTCGGGGAGCCGACGGGCACCGCGGAGCGGCGGTCCTATCCCGCCGGGGCGGAGGTGCCGGATCTCCCGGCGATCGAGCGGGAGGTCGCGGCCGTGGGGGGGAGGGTCGTCTCGTGCGAGCGGGCGCGACCGTCCCTCGAGGAGGTCTACCTCCGCCTGACCGGCGGGCCCGCGACGGTCGGGGCGACCGCGTCGGAGGGGGAGAGCGGCGCATGAGCGGGACCCTCGCGATCTACCGACGGGAGCTGAAGGCCTACTTCGACACCCCCATCGCGGCGATCTTCATCGCGATCCTCGTCGGCCTCCTGAGCTACTTCCTCTTCAAGGACTCCCTCTTCTTCGTGCGGGAGCGGGCGGAGATGCGGATCTTCTTCCGGCAGATCCCCGCCGTCCTGATGGTCTTCGCGCCCGTGATCACCATGCGGCTCTGGGCGGACGAGTACCGGGTGGGGACCGCGGAGATCCTCGGCTCCCTTCCGATCTCCACGCGGAGCCTCGTCCTCGGCAAGTACCTCGCCGCGCTGACGGTGCTCGCCGCCGCACTCGTCTGCACGATCGGCGTCCCGATCTCCATCGCGCGTCTCGGCGAGCCGGACTGGGGTCCGATCATCGGGGGCTACATCGGGAGCTTCCTGCTCGGCTCCTTCTTCATCGCGCTGGGTTGCTGGACGAGCAGCCTCTCCGAGAACCAGGTGATCTCCATGCTCATCGCGGTCCTCGTCGGCGTGATCTTCACCTTCATCCTGACCCCGAGGCTCGCCGCCGTGATCGCCGGGGAGAGCGCGACGCTCGCGCGAGCGGTGGAGGGGCTCGGCGTGACCTCGCACTTCGACAGCATCGAGCGGGGGGTCCTCGCGCTGCGGGATGTCAGCTACTTCCTGCTCGGGACCCTCTTCTTCCTCACCCTCAACGCGTTCCAGGTCGAGTCGAGGAGGGTCTGAGATGAGTGTCTCCCCGCGTCGTCGGTTCCTCGCCCGCTGGGTCCCCTTCCTCCTGCTGCTCCTCCTCGCCATGGGTTTGACGCAGCGCCTCGCGGGGCGTCACGACGCCCGGATCGACCTCACCGATGCCCGGCTGCACACGCTGTCCCCGGAGCTGCGCTCCCTCCTCGGCCGGATCGACGACCGGGTGACGATCACCTACTACTCATCCGAGCGGGTCCCGTCCGGCTTCCAGAACCTGAGGGACGACACCATCGATGTCCTCAGCGAGATCGAGCGGGCATCCGGGGGCCGGGTCCTGCTCCAGGTCGTCGACCCCTACGACTGGATCGAGGAGCGGGTGGAGGAGCGGCGGCGCCGCTTCGAGGCGGGAGAGGACGAGGACCCCCTCGCCCGCGCGATCGAGCCCGAGGGAGGCTTCCCGTCGAGCGAGGAGGAGCTCCGGCGTCAGCGCTGGACCCTCGCGGAGAAGGAGGCGCTCTCCCGGGAGGGGGTGGTGGAGATCCGCGGACCCTCGGTGGGAGAGGGGAGCGTCGGCTTCGTCTTCTTCTACTCGGCGATCGAGGTCCGCTACCTCGATCGACCGACCGAGCTCATCCCCGCGCACTCCAGCCTCATCGGGCTGGAGTACGAGCTGGCGAGCCGGATCGCTCGGCTGATCCGCGTCGACCGCCCCAAGATCGCCCTGCTGCTGGGGCGGCCGGAGGACCGACTGGAGATCCCGGCCAACCCGCAGACGGGGCAGGGGCCGCGGGTCGTCCACGTCTTCGAGGCGCTGCAGCAGGCGCTCGAGCGGGAGTTCCGGGTCGAGGTGATCGACCTCTTGGACGACGGCTCCCGGATCCCGGAAGACGCGAAGCTCCTGATCGTCGCGGAGCCCTACCAGCTCGAGAGGCGGCAGCTCTACGAGATCGACCGGTCGATCGTGCGCGGTCGACCCGCGCTCTTCCTCGTCTCCACCGTGAGCGGCGATCTGCGGCGGCACCGCGGCCCGTTCGAGACGCTGGAGCCGGGGCTCGACCCGCTGCTCGAGAAGTGGGGGGTCTCGATCAGCCGCGAGCTGATCAGCTCCTTCGAGGCGGGGCGGATCGACATCGTCCGGACCGGGGCGGACGGTCGCCCCTCCCTCGTGCAGGAGGAGTATCCCCTCGCGCCCCGCATCTCCGGGTCCGGTCTCAGCGCCGACTCCCCCCTGACCCAGGGGCTGACCGACCTCGTCTTCCCCTTCGCCTCCGCGTTCCGACCGAACCCCCTCGTGCTCGAGCGGGCAGGCGTCTCCTTCACCCCCCTCGCGACCACCGATGAGATCTCGTGGAACAGCGCCTTCCGCCCCCAGCTCACGGACGGGATGCAGCGGCCGCCGATGGAGACCTCCCGCCGGCAGCGCTTCGTCGTCGCCACCCTCCTCGAGGGGGCCTTCCCGACCGCCTTCCCGCCGGGCGATCCGATCCCGCGATGGCGCTCGGAGTCGGTCGCGGAGGACGGAAACCTCGTCGAGCTGCCGCCCCCGCGCCTCGTCGAGGCGGTGGACACCGCTCCCGGGCGCGTCCTCCTCCTCGGCTCGTCCGACATGGCGAAGGTGGTCCCGCTGCAGGTGCTGCGCGGCACCCAGAACTTCCCGTTCCTCGCGGGGATCGTCGAGAGCCTCACCCTCGGCCAGGACCTCGTGAACATTCGCGCGAAGCGGCCGGTGCCTCGCCCCCTCGCCGAGACGACCGCCCGCGAGCGGTGGTGGGCGACCTGGGTGAACATCGTGGGAGTCCCCGCCGCGATCCTCGCGGCCGCGCTCCTTCGCTTCGGACTGCGACGCGCCGCAGCCCGGGCCTACGAGATGGCCTTCGACCGGGAAGGGGGGGAGGGATGCTGAGCCCGAGACACACGCCGGCGTTGCTGGTCTGGTGCCTGCTCGCGGCGGCGCTGCTTCTTCTTGGGGACGACCGCGAGGTCCGCGGGATCGCCGCCGAGCCGGAGAGCCTCCGGGTCCTGCGGGGGATCGACCTCGAAGCGGTTCGTGAGCTCACCGTCTCCCTCGCGGGCCGGGACCTGCGGCTCCGCCGGGAGGGGGAGCGTTGGGTCGCCCCGGATCACCACGGCGTGGACGCGCGCGCGGACCGCGTCGAGCGCGCGATCGCGGGGCTCCTCTCCGTCTCCGGTGCCCGAGCTCGGGGGGCCTCGGTGCAGAGCCACGCCGCGCTCGGGGTCGAGGATGGGGGGGCCGCCTTCACTCTCGAAGGTGCGGCGGATGGGCTTCCCCTGACGCTGCGCGTCGGCGCGGCGGATGGGTTCGAGCGGTGCTTCGTGAGGGTGGGCGATGAGCCCGAGGTTCACTCCGTGACGCCGAACCTGCGCTACGACCTCGAGCTGGGACCGAGCCTCGAGGTGGACGACTGGCTCGACCTCCTCCTCTCCGACCTGCCCGACTCGGAGGGAGCGGTCCGCGCGACCTTTCGGACGGAGAGCGGGACGATCTCCATGGTGCGCCTGCAGAAGCGGGTCGTCGACGCCGGGGGAGCGCTCGTCACCCCGGAGCTGTGGCAGGTGACCGAGCCGGAGGCGTTCCTCGCGGACCAGCAGATCGTCGATGGCTTCCTGCAGAGTGCGCGCCGCATCCAGGCGACCTCCGTCGCCGACCCCGCCCAGCTTTCGATGAGCGGGGTCCCGGAGGCGCGCCGCTCGGTCGAGGTGGAGTTCGAGGGGGGCGAGGTCGTCCGGGTCGATGTCGGGGGAGGGGCGCGAACCGCGGACGGGCGGGACGGGGTCTACGCTCGACGGAGCGGGGAGGAGACCCTGTACATCCTGCCTCCGTGGACGCGGACCAATCTGTTCAAGACTCTCGATCAGCTGCGCCCCGCGGAGTAGCGCTTCGCCGCTCCCCGGTCCCGCGTCACCAGTCCATCATGTCGAGCAGGAGGCCGTAGGTCCCTCCGATGAGGAGCCCCTCATCGCGGTGATCGGACTGGTGCCCGATGACCGCTCCCAGAGTCCCGAAGAGGAGCGTGTTCGAAGGGAAGGTCGGGGAGGCGGGCCGTCTCTCCCCCCGGTCGTGGTACGCGATCCGTCCATCGAGGTAGGGGGAGTAGTCGGGGCCGATCACGGTCCAGCAGCGGGGGTCGGCCACCACGCGCCGGGCGAGGGGCTCGCCCATCGCCACCCTTGAGGCCGCCCCGAGATCGTGTCGGTAGCCGTCGCCGAAGGGGTCGCGCGGCGGCCGGACATGCACGGGCGCAGGGGCGAAGTGCTCATCGATGTAGGCGGCGCGCTCCTCTTCGGAGATCACGGCGAGAGGGCGCTGGGTGTAGTCGATGCCGTCTGCCGAGCGGAGGAGGGGAGGCTCGTCGGGGAGCGCGGTCAGATCCTGCGCGTCGGAGCGCGACAAAGAAGGCACAGCCGCAGTGGGTCCCGCCACAGTGGGTCCCGCTGCAGTGGGTCCCGCTGCAGTGGGTCCCGCTGCAGTGGGTCCGGAGGCGCACCCCGCGAGGCCTCCGATGGGGAGCACCGCGAGCATCGTGAGGAGCAACGGCGCCAGCCCGGACCGGAGCCGCACCTCCGCCCCCTCGCCTCGATCGTTGTTCCGAATCATCTTCGTCCCCTCCTCCCTCTGCATCGCAACGCCCGGCCTCTCGTCCTGTCCCTCAACGACCGGCTCCGCGCCGCAGTTCCACTCGGTAGTCGACCGCGCTCGTCCGCGCCGCGATGCGCTCGTGAAGATGGGATCCCATCGCCGGCACGATCACGTTCACCCATGGGGGGTCCCCCGGCAAGGGAGTGCCATCCCCGTCGAGGAAGACCACGCGAACGAGGATGTGCTCCTCCCGAGGGTCCGGCGTGGCCAGCCGAATCTCGGCGCGCAGCAGTCCCGCGCGGTTCCAGACGGGTTTCGCGGCCTCGACGCGAAGGGGCGGCAGGGACTCCTCCTCCGGGAGGAGGACGCGCGGATCCCGAGCCGGCGCCGCACAGCCGGCAAGGGCCGCGCAGGGGAGCAGGAGGAGGGTGATGAGGAGGATGCGTCTTCCGATCAAGGGGCGGTCTCCATCTCCGGTGCTGGTGCGTGCCCGAATCCACGGCGGGGTCCGGCGCGGAGGTACAGGGTGTTCAAGCCGCCTTCGGTGAAGGGGAGGTGGTGCCACCGCTGCTCGAGGGCCGGGAGGACCTGCCCCTCGCCGTCGCGAAACTCCAGATGCAGATGGTGAAGTCCCTCGGGGATCTTCCCGATCCAGAGCCATGTCGCGCCGGGGAGCAGGTGCCAGTGTCGGGTGTCCGCCTCGGGTCGGATCATCGATGCGACGAGGATGAGCCCTCCGCCCACGATGGCTTGGCGATCCCACCGCTCCTCCTCTTCAGCGTCCTCGGCGTCGGCCCGCCCCACGCGGGCGTCCTCGATGAGGAGCACGCCGATCTCGGCACCGATCTCCTTCACGGTGGCCTTGCCGGCGAGGACCCGGTCCATCGCGCGTCCTCCCCGGGTCCGGGCCTGAAAGCCCACATCGACGCCGAGGGCCGGTCGAATCGCCCGGTCACCGATGGTCAGCGCCAGCTCGCGCGCCGGGGGCTCGGGGATCGTGAATCCGACCGCCTCTCCGTGGCGGCCGCGCCGGACCTTCCGTGGTCCCTCTCCGACATCGATGAGGAGGAGGGTGTTCGCTTCCCGGAGGCGGTCCGGATCGGCGAGGGGGCAATCGGGGAGGAGCTCCTGCACCTTCTCGAGATCCTGCCTCGCCAGATCGGACTGGCCGTTGCGCAGGGCGAGCCACGCCTCCAGCAGGAAGAGCCCCGCCACATCGGAGCGGTATTCATCTTTCCCGGAGTCGCTGTCGGTGAGGATGCCGCTCTTCAGCGCCGCGCGCGCGTTCCCCTCGTCGCCCTCCGCCAGGCAGGCGTAGGCGGTGTAAAGGGCGTTCATGACCCCCTCGTAGGGGTCACCGAGGTAGAGCTTCGAGCCCTCCGAGCCGACCATCGCCATCCTCTGCGGCGCGGGGAAGGACCCCATGATCCGGCCCGCATCGATCAGCTCGCGACGGGCGGTCGCGAGGTCTCCTCCGCAGAGCGCCGCGGTCCCCAGCAGGTTCCGATCGAGGGCCTCTCGCCGCGAGGGCTCCTCCAGCCTCCGGCGGAATGCCTCCATCGCCCCCCGCTCATCCCCGGAGAGGAAGAGCCGCTCGCCATCGGGGTCGACGACGGGACCGCAACCGAGCAGGAGCAGCACCGGAAGGAGCCGGAGCAGCGCGCGGGGACGGGCCTGGGAGAGCTTGAGGGGGGAACGCTCGTGCATGATTCCCTCAGCGGTAGATCGTGCCGCGCGTGCCGACCTTCTTCACCTCGTGCTGGCCCTCCCAGACGATGGTCGAGTCCTCCGCGTCGATCAGCGTGAAGGAGTAGAGGATGTAGTCCGAGCGGTCCCCTCCTCTGGCCTTGGAGATCGAGCGAAGGGTCCCGGTCAGGAAGAAGTCCGCCCCGAGGAGGGACTTCTCGGAGCTGGCGGTGAAGACTCCGTCCCGCTTCGCGGTCCGCTCCTGCTCGATCTGCGCGAGGTTCTCCCGGGCGAGGAATCGGACCCGCCCGGATGCCCTCTCTCCGAGCTCCCCCCGCAGGCGCAGGAGAAGGATGTCGGTGTCGATGACGAAGCGGGTCCCGTTGTCGACCGGCTGGAGCACGATCGTCGGCGCGTTGGCGGCGCGCGCGATCTCGGGGGTCGAGAGGATCCGTCCCACCATCTTGTCCGCGATCGCTCTCACATCGGCTGAGTCGATCCCGGTACCGCCGAGCGCGTCGTCGACGTCGGGATCGACGCGCCCGCTGCGCTTCTCCCCGCCGGCGCAGCCGATGAGGAGACCCGGGAGCAGGAGAGAGAGGAGCAGCAGGCCGGGGAGGGTTCCGGGGGTGGAGAGCCGGTTCGCACGGAGCATGGGGTTCACCTTTCCTTCGAGGTGGGCGTCGTACGCGCCTCACCCCGCTCGATTCAGGGGGAAGTGGAATTCGCCGGGCTGGGGAGGCCGGGAGTGGTGCGTCGGGGGAGCGGGCCGCCGTGGGCCTCGACCCGCTCGGAGTCCCAGGGAGGGAGCGCGAAGCGCCCGCTGACGACCTCCTCCCAGTTGAGGGTCCCGGGGGTGGGCGGGACGAGGCAGCGGCCTCCCTTGACGAGGTGCGGACCCTGGCGGCAGAGGTTGTTGCATTCGTCGTGGTCCGCGAGGGTCGAGACCCCGGTCTCGCGGTACCAGCTCTGGAGGGTCGCGACCCCCCAGCCCGGGAACGCGCCCCGGCTCTGGTAGTCGGCGAGGACTCCGAGGGAGGGGTTGCAGAGGCAGGTCCCGCCGACGAGCCACGGCAGGGCTCCGGCCTGATGTCCGGTCCGGTCGTTGCAGTGGGCGAGTGGTGGAGGGGACTCCGGAGGTGGAGTGGTCCGATGGGGGAGCCGCGGTGCGAGGCGCCAGCTCTCGTCCTCGGGCCCCGCACAGCCGGAGCCTGCAGCGAGGAGGGCCGACAGGACGAGGCCGCAGACGAGGCTGCAGGCGAGGCTGCGACCGCGCAGGGGGGAGCCCGGGAGAGGGATGGCGGGACGGAGCCGCGGGCTGTGCGGCGGACGGTGCGGCGGGCGGGCGGCGAGGTCGCTCTGTTGCGCGCGGGGCATGGCGCGTGATCTCCACGGTTGGGCGCGGGGCCGGTTCCTGTGGCGGGCCCGGATTCTGAAGAGCGGGCCCTCCCGGCGCAAGTCGAACCGAAGGAAGGGGAGCACTGGCCCGCCCTGCGCGGACTCCCTACCATGTCCGTCCCCGAGGGCGGACCGACCCCCGGGCATCCCGAGAGCAGCAGGATCGAAGGACGGCGAGCGACTCCCCCCGGGCGGGGGAGCGACGGGGGGAACGATGGCGAAGCTGTACTTCCGGCACGGGACCGTGGGGAGCGCGAAGACTCTCAATCTCCTCGCGGTCGCGCACAACTACGAGCGGCAGGGGAAGAGGATCGAGGTCTTCAAGCCCCGCTTCGACACCCGCTTCGGGGCGGAGGAGGTGGCCTCCCGGGCCGGACTCTCCCGGACCGCGCATCGGCTGCTCGATGAGAACACCGACCTCGACCCGGAGGAGTTCCTCGACTGCCACTGCATCCTCGTGGACGAGGCGCAGTTCCTCGACCCGCGCCACGTGGAGCAGCTCCGGGACATCAGCCGTGCCGCGCGCTGCCCCGTGATCTGCTACGGACTGCGGACCGACTTCAGGACTCAGCTCTTCCCGGGGAGCCGACGCCTCCTCGAGCTCGCCGACACCATCGAGGAAGTGAAGACCACCTGCGCCTTCTGCAACAAGAAGGCACTCCTGAACCTGCGCCACGTCGACGGGGTCGCCTCCCTCGCCGGGCCCAGCGCCCAGCTGGGCACGGAGGAGCTGTTCATCCCGGTCTGCTTCGCGCACTACCTCGCGGAGCACGATCGGGCCGGTGTGACGGGCATGCTCGAGGAGCTCGGACGGGAGTCCGCGCCCGAGGCTCTCCCCTCGGAGTGATTCCCTCGCGGGCCCCGGTCATGATCGACCACTTCGGTTAGCATTCCGGGCGTCTGCCCGCGCCCTGGAGAGGAAGCGAACCCGTGACTTCAACTCTGCCCCCCGCCCTCGCCGCCCTCGTCGCCGAGCTGCGCCGGATCAGTCCGATCGGCTCCGCCCTCGCCCTCCTCGGTTGGGATCAGGAGACGCACATGCCGCCGCAGGGGGCGGGCCCCCGGGCGGAGGTCCTCGGCGCCCTGACCGAGGTCCATCACGAGCGCTCCAGCGCCGATGCGCTCGGTGAGCGGATCGCCGCCGCGGAGGAGGAGGTCGCCGGGGGCGACCCGCGCTGGGTCGCCCTCGTGCGGGAGGCGCGACGGGACTGGGAGCGCACCCGCAGGATTCCCTCCGACCTCGCCCAGGAGATCGCGGTCGCGAGCTCCCGGAGCCTCATGGCGTGGCGGGGAGCGCGCGCCGCGGATGACTTCCAGGCGTTCGAGCCCCACCTCACCGCGATGGTCTCGCTGAAGCGGCGGGTGGCCGAGGCGCTGCGGGACGGGGATGGCTCCCTGTACGACACCCTCCTGAGCGAGTACGAGCCGGGGATGAGCGCCGAGGTCTTCCAGGGCTTCTGCGATGCGGTCAAGCCGCGGCTCGTCGCCCTCGTCGCCGAGGTCGCACCGCGCTGCGCCCGAGTGCGGACCGACTTCATCACGCGGGATCACGACCCGGACCGCCAGCTCCAGTTCTCGCGGGATGTCCTCACGGCGATGGGCTACGACTTCTCCCGCGGTCGCCTCGATCTCACCGCCCACCCGTTCTGCACCGGGATCGCGACTCCCCACGATGTCCGGATCACGACCCGCGTCGACCGCAACGACTTCAACTGCAACTTCTTCAGCGTGATCCACGAGGGGGGGCACGCCCTCTACGAGCAGGGCCTCGACCCCGAGTGGTCGGGCACGCCCCTCGGCGCGGCGACCTCCCTGGGGATTCACGAGTCGCAGTCGCGGTACTATGAGAACGTGATCGCGCGCTCCGAGCCGTTCTGGGTGCACTGGCTCCCCCGGCTGCGCGCCGCGTTCCCAGGCAACTTCGATGATGTCCGCCCCGAGGAGTTCCTCGCGGCCGTCAACTGCGTCGTGCCCTCGCTCATCCGGACCGAGGCGGATGAGGTCACCTACAGCCTCCATGTGATGCTCCGGTTCGAGCTGGAGCACGCGCTCTTCGAGGGCTCCCTCGAGGTGGCGGACCTCCCGGACCTCTGGAACCGCCGCATGAAGGAGCTCCTCGGGGTGGAGGTCCCGTGTGACCGCGAGGGGGTCCTCCAGGACATTCACTGGAGCATGGGGGCGTTCGGGTACTTCCCGACCTACTTCCTCGGCAACCTCTACGGAGCCCAGATCGACCGGGCGGTCCGTCTCGCCCTCCCGGACCTCGATGAGCAGCTCGCCCGCGGCGAGATGGGGCCGCTGCGCGAGTGGCTCGGTCGTGAGGTCCATGTGCGAGGCCGGGAGTTCCCCTCGCTGGAGCTTGTCCGTGAGGTCTGTGGCGAGGAGCTGGATCCGCTCCTCTTCGTGGAGTACCTCGAAGAGAAGATGGCCCGCTTCCACCCGGCCTGATCGGGCTGCGACGCGCGGGGAGGCGGGGGACGGTGCTGCGAGCACGCCGAGGGATCGAGCGCTGGCCGATCATCGGCCGCTATGTGCACTGGCTCCATGGCCGGTGGCCGGCGGGCGCCGTGGAGAAGCTCCCGGAGGTCCGCTCCGACACCTCGACCCGGATCCCCGGGCTCCACATCGTCGGTGACCTCACGGGGGTGCCGCTCCTGAAGTCCGCGGCCGACTCCGGGGTGATCGCGCTCCGCGCCGTGGCCGACGCGCTCCCGGCCGAGCGCGGGGGAGAGCTCGAGGACGTGGCGATCCTCGGGGGGGGCGTCGCCGGCATCGCGGCGGCGATCGAGGCGAAGCGTCTCGGCCTGCGATTCACCGTGATCGAGGCGACCGAGCCCTTCTCCACCATCGTCAACTTCCCCCGGGGCAAGCCGATCTTCACCTACCCCAGGGAGTTCACGCCGCGCGGGGAGCTCCAGTTCGGTCCCGGCTCGGATACGAAGGAGGGGCTGCTCGCCGAGCTGCGGGAGCAGGCGGAGCGCGCCGGCATCGCGGTGCGGCGGGGACGGGCGGAGCAGGTCCGCCGAGCGGGCGATGCCTTCGAGATCGATCTCCGCGAGGAAGGCGCTGCGACCGTCCTCCGGGCGCGGCGCGTCATCATCGCGATCGGCCGCTCCGGGGAGCACCGCACCCTGGGTGTGCCGGGGGAGGAGCGGGAGAGGGTCTTCAATCGGCTCCACGACCCGGCGGAGTTCGAGGACCGCGAGGTCCTCGTGGTCGGAGGGGGGGACTCCGCCTGCGAGGCGGCGATCTCCCTGGTCGCCGCGGGAGCCCGGGTCACGCACTGTCACCGGGGAGGGGAGCTGGTCCGTCCTCGCCCGGAGAACACCGCCGAGGTCCTGCGGCTCGCCGAGGCGGGGGAGCTTCGGCTCCGCCTCGGGACCACGGTCGAGCGGATCGAAGAGGCTTCGGTGCGTCTCTCGCGGACCTCGGCGGGTGGGTCGACCGAGGAGATCGCCAACGACGCGGTCTTCACCCTCATCGGCCGCGCCGCGCCCCTCGACTTCCTCCGGCGCAGCGGGGTCCCCATCCGGGGGGAGATCACCCGGCGAGGCTGGCTCGGGATCGGCCTCTTCCTCCTCGCGATGCTCCTCCTCTACGACTGGAAGGGGGAGGGGCCGATCTCGACCTCGGTCGATGCGATCGTGGAGAGCACCTTCCCGGCCGACGCCCCCGCGCGGCTCGCCGCGATCTCGGAGTGGTGGGCCGCGAAGGTGGGGGACCGCTCGACCTGGATCGGCACCCTCGCGGTCTCGATGAAGAGCCGCTCCTTCTACTACACCCTCCTCTACTCCCTCACGATCGTCATCTTCGGGATCCGGAGGATCCGGCGGCGGCAGACTCCGTACGTGGCTCGCCAGACCGCCGTCCTGATGGCGATCCAGGTGCTCCCGCTCTTTCTCCTCCCCGAGCTGCTCCTGCCGTGGCTCGGATACAACGGCGCCTTCGACGCGGGAGTGGGTCGAACGATCGCGGACGCATTGTTCGAGCCCTACATCCCGGCCGCGGACCTCGCGGCGGGGAGCTGGCCCGAATGGGGGCACCCCCGGGCCTACTGGCGAGCCTACGGCTTCATCCTCGCGTGGCCTCTCATGGTCTACAACGTCTTCACCGAGGCGCCGATGACCGGGTGGCTGGTGATCGCCGCGCTCCAGACCCTCGTGGTCATTCCGCTGCTCATCCGCCGCTGGGGAAAGGGCGCCTACTGCGGCTGGATCTGCTCCTGCGGCGCGCTGGCCGAGACCCTCGGGGACACGCAGCGGGAGAAGATGCCCCACGGTCCGGGGTGGAACCGCCTGAACCTGATCGGTCAGGTCTTCCTCCTGGTCGCGGTGACGCTCCTCGTGCTCCGGATCTGGGGGTGGCTCGTCCCCGAGGGACGGATCGCGGGCCTCCTCCCCCTCCTTGTCGAGGGGAAGGATGCCTCGGGCGCCACGGTCCACTACCTGAGCTACAAGTGGGTGGTCGATGTCCTCTTCGGGGGCATCCTCGGGGTCGGGCTGTACTTCCTCATGTCGGGGCGCGTGTGGTGCCGCTTCGCCTGCCCCCTCGCGGCGCTGATGCACATCTACGCCCGATTCAGTCGCTTCGGGATCGTGCCCGAGAAGCGGAAGTGCATCTCCTGCAACGTCTGCACCGCGGTCTGTCATCAGGGGATCGATGTGATGGCCTTCGCCAGCCGAGGCGAGGTGATGCAGGATCCTCAGTGCGTACGCTGCTCCGCCTGCGTGCAGTCCTGCCCGACCGGCGTCCTCACCTTCGGGAGGGTCGACGACGGCGGTCGCGTGGTCGCCCTCGATGCGCTGCGAGCCCGCGCGGGCGCGCCCGGCGCGCCCAGCCCCCGGGAAGGAGCCGGCGCCTCTCCATGAGCACCTCCCCTCCTCCGACCACCGCGGTGTTCGTCGCCGCCTACAACCAGGCGGAGTCACTCACGCTCGTGCTCGCCGCCCTCGCCGCCGCGCCGCGCACCGACTTCGAGGTGCACGTGGCGGACGACGGATCCGCTCCGCGCATGGAGGAGCGTCTCCACGGCGAGGTGGAGGCGCTCCCCTTCCCCATGACCTTCCACTGGCAGGAGGATCGCGGATTCCGCAAGGCGGAGATCCTCAACGCGGCCGTCCTCACCACGAAGGCGGAGCTGCTCATCTTCCTCGACGGGGACTGCATCCCGAGCCGGAATCTCGTGGAGGTCTACCGTCGGGCCCATCGTCCGCGCGAGTTCAGCGTGGGGTCGGTGGGCTTCCTCGACCTCGGCTTCAGCCGGGCGCTGGATCGTGCGGCGGTGGAGCGGGGAGATCACGAGAGTGCGCTCGATCGGGTCCAGCGGTGGAAGATCCGCCGGACCCACTGGAAGAACCTGCTCCACCGCGGGGGGAAGGGAGTGCGCCCCCGCATCCGGGGGGGGAACTTCGCCGTGAACCGTGCCCTCTTCGACGAGGTCGACGGCTTCGATGAGGTGTTCGGTGGCCACGGCAAGGAGGACTCCGACCTCAGGAATCGAATGCGCAACGCGGGGGCGAAGGGCGTGAGCCTCTGGACGACGGCGCGGGCCTTTCACCTCGACCGCGAGGTGACCCCGAGCGGCGCCCGCGAGCAGGCACCGCCCGAGCTCTACGCGGAGGGACGCCGTCGAGTGCGAGCACGGCGCGGCCTCAGCGCTCACCCGGGCGCGTCGGAGCCGGGGTGGGATGGACCCGGACCGGCCTCGCCGGCCTGATCGCAATCAGCGGACGGGATCGCCGGAGGCGTCGAGGCCGAACCCGGCGTGAGGGTGCTGATCCGCGCCGAGCGCGCGCAGGCGCGAGCCCTTCTCCTCCGAGAGCCTGCGGATCCTCTCGTGCAGCTCCCGGCGCAGGCCGAGGGCCCCCCGACCCTCCAACCAGGGGGCGAGCAGCTCCGTCCCTCCCGCCTCGAGGAAGCAGCGGAGCCCGAGGAGCCGCTGGCGAGGGGTGATCGTCGTCGGCAGGTGGCCGAGCTGGGAGAGCCCTCGCAGGATCGCGGTCGGGGATGGGGACGTCGCGAGTCGCACATCGTCGAGGTCGACGAGGCAGGCCCTCCAGGTCCCGTCGACCCTGCCGACGAGGAGATTCTGCGGCGCGAGATCCCGCGTGCGGAGACCCCTCCGCCAGAGCTTGACGAGGCTGACCGCCACCGCCTCGGCGAAACGCCGCGCCTCGATCGGGTCACGCAGGCGCTCGCGGTGTCGGGCGTGGGTCAGATGGAGGTGATCCCCGGGGAACCAGCGGGTGACGAGGACCCCTCGCCCGCCATCTCGGGGGAGCGCCAGGCCGATCGGCTCCGGCAGGGGCAGACCCTCGCGCGCTCCTCGAAGGAGGAGCCGCCAGCTGCGGCGGGCGGGGGAGGGGAGCAGCCGATCGAGCGGGGAGCGGCGCTGGTACTGCTTCCGGGCGTAGGAGCGATCGTCGACCCGGACCTCGGTCACGGCGCTTCGGCGGTTCCGGTGGATCTCCCGGACCGGCTCGGCGACCAGGATTCTCCGCAGGAGCGGTGCGTCGACTCCGGGCGCGCACTCGATCCGGTCCCGGTCCTTCGCCATCGACGCTACCCTTCCCGCTGCAGAGGTCGGATCGGCCCCGGTCGGGGAGAGCCTCCCTGGCGGGGGGCCGGAGGAAGGAGAGGCCGACGGAAGCGGCGGGGAGCGGTGGATCCGCCCGCCCCGCTCGGGCAGTCTGTCTCCCCGGTCGAGGCGGTGGACACCGCGTGTCCCCGCCCACTCCCGTCCGCTCGGTGGATCGTAGCGTGAGGAGCCCGTGTGTCGAACGTCATCTCCGTGACGCCCCACCCCCTCCTCGAGGTCGCCTGCTTCCGCGCGGAGTGGGATCATCCCCTCGGTCGGCTCCCATCGCCGGAGAGCCTCGTCCGGTCTCTCGACGCCGCCGCGGACCATCAGCGCGACGACGCCGGGAAGTCGGCGGTGCGCACCATGCTCCGCCAGCACGGCTACCGACCGGCGGGGCGTGGCAAGCCCGCGTCCGAGTTCCTCGTCGCGGCGTCGGAGAAGGGGATCCTCTCCTCCATCAACCTCGCCGTGGATGCCTGCAACGCCGCGAGCCTGTGGGGGGGCCTCCCCATCAGCGTGGTGGACACGGCGCTCGCTTCGCCTCCCTGGAGGATCGAGGTCGCGGCGGAGGGGAGCAGCTACGTCTTCAATCGTTCGGGGCAGGAGATCTCGCTCACCGGGCTGCTCTGCCTCGAGGACTCCGAGGGCCCCTGCGCGAACGCGATCAAGGACAGTCAGCGCACGAAGACTCATGAGGGCACCCGCGCGGTGCTCGCGGTGGTCTGGGGGACCACGAGCCTCCCCGGCCACGCCGCCCGGGTGGCCGCGCGCTTCGAGGAGCTGCTGGGCCCCTCCGGGGCCTCGATCCACCCGGTGGCTGCACGGATCGAGGAGAACTCTCCGGGGGACTGAATCCCGCCGCCCCGTCTCCGGCGAATCCCCCTGCAGGGCGGGGAAATCGGCACGTTCGTCTCCGCCCTCCGGCCGCGTGCGGTACCATGCGGCAAGTGTCCGGCGCCCCCCGTCGTTGCTGGAGGGCCCCAGGACCGGCACCCGTGACCCCCGGGGCCTCACCTGCGGCAGGAAATGGAAGAGGCGATGGAGTTCGCACCGATCGAAGAGCTCGTCCGCGAGATCGCTCGCGGCGGAATGGTGATCCTCGTCGACGATCCGGGTCGGGAGAACGAGGGCGACTTCGTCATGGCCGCGGAGAAGGCCTCCGCCGACCAGATCCGCTTCATGGCGGCGCAGGGGCGCGGTCTCATCTGCGCGCCGCTCGCCCCCGAAGTCGCCGATCGCCTCAAGCTCCCGCAGATGGTGGATCAACCGACCGATCCGGAGGAGTGCGCCTTCACGGTCCCGGTGGATGCTCGGGACGGGACGACGACCGGCATCTCCGCCTTCGACCGCGCGCTCACCGCACGCCTCCTCGCCAGCCCCTCCGCTCGCCAGCGGGACTTCCGTCGCCCCGGTCATCTCTTTCCCCTCCGAGCGGAGCCGGGTGGAGTCCTCACCCGCCGCGGTCACACCGAGGCGGCGGTCGATCTCGCGCGCCTCGCCGGGCTTGAGCCGGTCGGCGTGATCTGCGAGGTGATGGCGGAGGACGGCACGATGGCGCGCCTGCCGGAGCTTCGGAAGATCGCGGCTCGCGAGAACCTGCTCATCGGCACGATCGCCGACCTCGTCGAGTACCGAGAGAGCACGGGTGAGACCGGGCGCCCGCGCCCTCGCCGCCTGAACGTGCGGGAGCTCTCGAAGGCCACCCTCCCGACGCCCCTCGGCGTCTTCGACCTGCGCGTCTATGCGGGAGGGCGGGACGACGAGATCGTCGTGCTCTCTCAGGGCGACCTCTCCGAGGGGGAGGCTCCCCTCGTCCGCGTGCACTCGGCGTGCTTCACGGGAGACATCCTCGGGAGCCTCCGCTGCGACTGCGGAGGTCAGCTCGAGATGGCCCTGCGGAAGATCGGCGAGGAGGGATGCGGTGCGCTGATCTACCTTCCGCAGGAAGGGCGTGGCATCGGGCTCGCCAAGAAGGTCGAGGCATACCGCCTTCAGGAGAACGGACTCGACACCGTCGAGGCGAACCACCAGCTCGGCTACCCCGCGGACCTCCGCAGCTATGACGATGCCGCCGGAGTCCTCCGTCTTCTCGGCGCGCGCTCGGTTCGTCTGATGACGAACAACCCGGCGAAGATCGCCGGCCTCGAGCAGCAGGAGATCGAAGTCCTGGAGCGAGTGTCGATCGAGCCCGGCGCAGGCCCCGTGAACCTCTCCTACCTCCGCGCGAAGAAGGGCAAGCTCGGGCACCTCTTCGAGGCGATCTGAGCCGTCACCCCTTCTCCTCTCTCCCTCGGGACCACTCTCTCCCACGCGCCGGGGCCTTCTGGGCGTGAAGTTTTTCGTGAAGAACCCCGCGCTCTGGCCATAAGGCTCTCTATCCCCAAGGCTTACGCGATAGTCGTTTCGAGCAGGTTCCGATCGGAATGCCTGCTTTCGCACCCCTGTACGCCATGTTATGCTGCTCCCTTCAGGCAGCAGGAGCCGGAGCGGGACTCGAGTCCGCTCGGGGTTCTGTGTCAGCTTTGTCCGCCAGGCTGACGCCGCCGCTCTCCGTCCCGGGTGTCTCAAGACCCCGGATCGGAGGCTCCGGGATCCGGGTGCTTCGGTCGCGAGACTATCGCGCGACTTCCCGACTTCCGGAGTGCGGTTCGGAGCCGTCCGGTGGACAGGCTCGGGAACCAGGGACTGAAGCCGCAAGGCCAACTCTCATGATCGAGCCGACGGTGCGCAGGCGTTGAGGATCTCCTCTCCCAGAACGAGGAGGAGCCGACGGGTCGCCTCGCACCATGCTCCCGACCGATCTGCTGCATCGCGAGGGAGCGCGGAGTCGAGACCGCGGAGCAGAGAGCTCGCGCGGTTCGTTGGGCAGAACGACGTTCCGGAGACAAGCCCAAGGCCGGCCCCCCCGGGGGCGGCTTCGGAGAATGACCACTGGCGCGATCCGGCTGGACCACCGGGCCGCTCCGCCTTCACGCTCCGTGGGGAGCATGGGGGCAGTCCCGACTTCGGCCTCGGCCGGTCGGGATGAGTTCACGCGGATCGGCTCGGATTCGATCGGCGGGAGCTCGGGGCGACCACTCCCTCGGGAGCAGTCCGCTCTATTTTGGTAGCGAGGAAGTTGCTCCGATCCGACGCCCGAATGAGGTTGAACGAGTCGCGTGACTCCGACAGCTCGGGCCGGCGACGGGGCGAAACGAGAGAACTAGGAGTCGTGGATCAGGGAGCTAGTTCGAGAGAGGCGACGGGAGCTGCGTCGCCCGCCTCGGCCCGGGTCTCTGATCCCAAACATTCCGAGTCGGCTATTCAGACGCTGACGGAGTAAAGGTCACTATGTGGCCTAGTGAGGAGAACATGAGGAGGAACAGCACCTTCGCGCTTCTGGTCGCGGCCACCCTATTCCTGGCCGGCTCCCCGCTGCTTGCCCAGCAATCGCTGAGCATCACTGGTGCGAGCACTGTCCAGGGCACCGGGTCCGCGTCGTACGCCGTGGAGATGGACAACACCGCCCCCGTCGAGGGATATGTCGTCGCCGTCTGCTTCGACAACACCGCGATCGCGATCGACTCGGTCGACATTGGCGCGGCCGCCGCTGCGGTCTCCGCCGAGCTATTCGTGCCGGAGATCCTCGCGGACGGATTCACTGCGGGCTGCGTCATGGACTCCGGCCCTCCGTTCGACGGTCAGACGATCGCGCCCGGCGCCGGCCAGGAGATCGTCGCGTTCACCGCGAGCTCCATTCTGGTCTTCCCGCTGGGGGATCCGGATGTCGTCACCGGCTTCAACTTCTGCGATGCCACCCTCAACAACCCGCCGCTGAGCAACATCCTCGTGCAGGGTGGGCTCTCGATCGGCTCGGGTGAGGGTCTCGGCCTCAACGACGCGCCGAACGCCATGACCATCCAGGGCATCCCGCCCGCCTCGCTGACGATCAACGACGGCTCCGCCGCGGGCGCGGCCACCGGCTGCGTCTCGATCGAGCTGGACAACGACCTCGGGGACGTCCAGGGCTTCGTGCTCGCGATCTCCCACGATGAGGCCGCGCTCGACCTCGTCGACGTCAACTTCGACGGCACCGCCACCGAGATCTGGCTCGTCCCGGGTACCGGTGAGCTGGAGTTCCAGGTCATCAACATCTACCCGAACGGCGGCACCCTCGGGGCCGTGCTCGACTTCGACCCGACCTCCGGGCCGCTGCAGCCGGTGATTCCCGCCGGTCAGGACATCCTGATCGCCAACTTCTGCTACAGCTGCGACAACCCGATCATCTACCCGCTCGACGGCTCGCCGGCCCCGCCGGCCCAGGTCACCGACCTGACCTTCGCCGACGGAGTGTTCGGCTCGCCGGCGCTCAACAACGTGATCGTGGTCGAGGGACAGTCGATCAGCCCGCTGCAGAACAACGGTCAGTTCACCTGTGAGCCGGTCGGCGTGCCGGTCGAGGACACCGCGTTCTACTGCGGTCCCGCGAGCCTCGAGAACACGGCTCCGCCCGCCGCGTCCGGTGTCACCGGCACCGAGGGCGAGACGGTCGAGCTCTGCTTCTTCTACACCGATCCGAACGACAACCTTCAGGGTGTGCAGATCGCGACCTGTCACGACTGCGACCTGACCTTCAACTCGTTCGAGATCGCTGGCTCGATCTTCGACGAGGTCGGCGCCGAGTTCTTCACCGCCGGGTTCGACAACGATCCGGACGGCGGATGCCACATGACCGTCGGTATCCTGCTCGACGCCCTGCCGCCGTTCGACAACCAGACCGTCCCGCCGACGGAGACCCTCCTGGCCATCGGCTGCGCGAGCGTCACCATCGCGGCCGGCACCTGTGGAACCGATCTTGCGGTCGAGTTCTGCGACTACAACCAGCCGGGCAACGTCCTGATCGAGACCATCGCGATCATCGACTACGAGTCGATCCAGAACTTCGAGAAGAACGGCTGCGCCGTCTCCGTCGTTCCGGAGGAGGTCATCCAGCGTGGTGACTGCAACACCGACGACAAGGTCGACCTCGCGGACGCCGCGACGATCCTCGGCTGGCAGTTCCAGGGTCTCGGCATCGACTGCCCGGACGCCTGCGACGCCAACGACGACGGCAAGATCAACCTCGCCGACTCGGTCCTGATCATGAACTACCTCTTCCTGGGTGGGGCCGCTCCGGCCGATCCCGGCCCGATCGACGGGAACGAGGGTCCGGACCCGACCGAGGACACGCTTGGTCCGTGCAACACTTCCGATCACACCTGCTAGGCCCGCGCCTGCAGTTCGTTCGACATTTCCGCCCGAGAGGGGGGAGGTTCGGGGACCCTCGGAGTGGCTCGAGGAAGCCGCTCCGAGGGGACCGAGCCGGGAACCCCGCCTCTCCTTTCCCCCGAGGGGGAGCGAAGTTCCTGAAAGGCAGGACATGATTCGAAAGTTCACTGCTGCGGTCGCTGTGGCCGCGCTGATTCTCTCCGCGGGTGTCGTCGGTGCGCAGAGCTACACGCTCAGCGTGGCGGCTCCGGCCTCGGCGGGTGAGAACTCCGACTTCTCCGCGCAGGTGATCCTCGACTTCGACGGGCCGGACAACATGGCCGGCTGGTCCTACGGGGTCTGCAACGATGTCGCGAACATCACCCTGAACAACTCCGAGGATGGCTCGACCACCTCGACCGTCAACAACGGGAACCCCCCGGGCTTCGCTCAGGGGAACGACTTCCCGGACGGCTACACCAAGGGGGTCGTCGTCGATCTCCTCGGCGCCGCCAGCCTCGCCCCGGGAGCCGGGTACGAGCTCAGCATCGGCAACTACACCGCCGGCCTCGAGACGCCTGGCTCGACGATCACCTTCTGCGACACGCTCGGCACCCCGCCGGTCGCGACCGTGGTGGTGATCAACGGCGCCTCGATCGTCCCGACCCAGAACGGGGCCAGCGTCGAGGTCGTCGGGGTCCCTGACCCGGCGTACACCTACAACGCTCCGGATCTCCAGGTGAACTACAGCGCCACCGACGGGAACGCCTCGTTCACCATCGATCTGACCATCGATCAGGACGACAACGGAGCGCCGGAGGCCCTCACGCAGGGCTTCTCGATGGGACTCTCCCACGATCCGAGCCTCGTCAGCGTCACCTCGGTCGACACGGCCGGGCTCCTTGCCGCGATGGCGGGCGGCACTGGACCGGGCTTCATCCAGATCGGCCTCGGCGACCCGAACGGCTGGACCGCCGGAGTGGTCTACGACCTCCTCGGTGGGATCAACGAGGCCCTTCAGGATGCGCTCGTCTTCACGGCCAGCTACGAGACGGTCGCCGGCGCCCTCGTCGGCGTCGATCCGGGCCCGGTCATGACCCTCGCCTGGGACAACGGTCTCGGCACTCCGCCGGTGGCCAACGTGGTCGTCGTCGGCGGTGCAAGCCTCGATGCCAACTTCAGCAACGGCAGCATCACCTTCAACGCGGTCAGCACCGTCGACTTCCGTCGCGCGGACTCGAACCAGGACGGCATGGTCAACATCGCCGACGGGATCTGGATCCTGAACTTCCTCTTCCAGGGAGGTCCGATGTTCGACTGCGAGATCGCCTCGGACGCCAATGACGACGACCTCGTCGACATGTCCGACGCGTCGTACATCTTCATGTACCGCTTCATGGGTGGCGCCCCGCCGCCGGCTCCGTGGCCGAGCTGCGGCACGGATGTCGACCAGCAGCCCGCCCCGGAGGACTGCAACGAGTACAACGCCTGCTAACGATCTCCTCTCCGGAGGAGCGGCTGGCCGCGTGATCGAACGCCCGGTGAGGGGGAGTCCACCCCTCTCACCGGGCGTTTCTCCATCCTGTGGCCTCGCCGCTCCCCTCGAAGCTCTCCCCTCCTGCTTCTCCCCGCCCTCCTCTCTCCTCACGCCTCCCTGATCACGCCTCTCTCCTCACTCCTCACCGCCTCCCAGACGGTCAGGACCAATCCTGACAATCGTTCCAGAACGGAATTGCGGTCGTCTACCGTACTTTCCTGCTGACAATCTTTGTCGATGTGAGCCCTGCGGTGCGACCTTAACCCTATTTATTTCAAAGACGTAGGGACGCCCCGAGGATTTTGTCAATAGTCCGGGTTGACGTCGAGGCCGTAGACGGACTAACACCGGGTGCTAACATTGGCGCTACCAGCAGGGGTCATTCCGACCTCAAGACACACCACCTGACCTTCCGTCCATTCCTCCTCTTCCGACCGAGCACACCTGGAACGTTTTGGGGTGCCTACCGCGTAGCGAACCGCACTGGCGGTTCCCGTGGAGGCCGTTAGGACGCCGTGTTCCCGCTCCACTCCACCCTCCGGGGTCGGGAGCGCGGTTCCGGCAAGTACCGAGGAACGAGGAGAAATCATGTTTCGCATTCTCGGGACCCGTCGGATCCTCTTCGCCCTGATGCTCAGCGTCATGGGCCTTGGATCCTTGGATGCACAGCAGTCTCTCACCATTGGCAGTGGGAGCATCGCAGGTACCGGCTCGACCACGCTGGACGTCACCATGACCAGCACCGGCGAGACGGAAGGATTCGTTCTCTCGATCGGCGTCGATGCGGCGCTGCTTCAGGTCAGTGACCTGGGGATCGCGGGAACCGTCACCGAGGTGGTGGGCGCCGAGCTCGTCACCGCGGAGCTCTACAGCGACGGAGCGACCCTCGCGGTCGTTCTCGACGCCACCCCGCCGTTCGACGGTCAGACGATCGCGGCCGGGACGGATCAGCTCATTGCGCAGCTCGATCTCGCCTCCCTGCAGCTGGTCGCCGCGACCACCGATACGGCGATCACCTTCGTCGACGGCATCTTCGGAAGCCCGACCCTCTCCAACCTGATCGTCCAGGGCGGCCTCTCCATCGAGGCGGTCAACGGTCTGGGACTCAACGACGGCCTCGTCAGCATCCTGCCGCCGCCGCCCTCCGCGCTGCGCATCGAGAGCACCTCGATCGACAGCGACGGCGCGGGCGACGTCCGCATCCTGCTCGACAACAACGCGGGTGAGACCCAGGGCTTCGTGCTCTCGATCGCTCACGACGCCGCCGCCCTGACCCTCCTGGACATCGACCTCGCCGGCACCGCGGCCGCGGCCGCCGAGCTGGTGGTCACGAACATCTACGCGGACGGCGGAACCGTCGGAGTGGTCCTCGAGACCGATCCGAGCAACGGCCAGACGGCGCCGATCCCGGCCGGCCTCGGGCTGCACATCGCCGACTTCACCTACGCCTGTGACAACGAGATCGAGGAGCCGGCTCCGGCGCTCGACACGACGCTCACCTTCGTGAACGGTCAGTTCGGCGCTCCGGCCCTCGACAACATCGTCGTGGTCGGCGGGCTCTCCGTGAGCCCGGCCCTGAACTCGGGAACCGTCACCTGCCTGCCCGTGCCGCCGCCCCCGGCGAGCGACACCGCCTTCTACGTCGGGCCGACCGACTTCTCCCTCACCGGCGAGGCGATCACGAACTGCTTCCCGGGCGAGGAGATCGAGCTCTGCCTCTTCTACTCCGATCCGACCGACAACCTCCAGGGCCTCCAGATGGGCCTCTGCTACGGCAGTGACCTGACGATCATCGACGGCACCCTCGACCTCGATGGGACCATCGTCGACGAGATCGGCGCCGAGTACGTCAACTACAACATCGACAACTCGACCACCGACGGTGACGGCCACGAGTTCCTGCTCGGTATCCTCATGGATGTCCTCCCGCCGTTCGACAACCAGATGCTCCCGGCGACGACCACCCCGCTCGCGGTGGCCTGCGTCAAGGCCCTGGTCAGCCCGAACGCCCCCTGCGGCGAGGTCCTCACGATCGACTTCTGCAACAACATCAACGGTGCCGGCAGCGTGTTCCTGAACAACACCGCGGTCATCGACTACGCCTCGGAGCTCGGCATCGGTCTCTACTCCGGCGGCTGCATGGTCATTCCCGAGACGCTCTTCCGTCGCGGTGACTGCAACGTCGACGAGCTGCTCGACCTCTCCGACGCGGCGACCACCCTCGGCTACCAGTTCGACGACCTGGCGATCGCCTGCGAGGACGCCTGTGACGCGAACGACGACGGCAAGGTCAACCTCGCGGACACCGTCTACATCCTCAACTACCTCTACAGCTTCGGACCGATCATGCCGGCTCCGGGCCCGAACGCCGCCGGCTCCGATCCGACCGAGGACGAGCTGACCTGCGACGTCACCCCGGCCTGCTGATCCCTGCGCCTCGAGTTTCGCTCACACTTCCACACTCCCTTACCGAATAGAGAGACAAGACCATGAAGAAGCTCCTCGGAGCCGCTGCCCTGACCGCTCTGGTCCTCACCATGGGGACCGCGGAGGCGCAGACCTACACCCTGACCGTCGCCGGGCCGGCGACCGTCGACGTCAACAGTGACTTCGACGCGTCCGCGACCCTCGACTTCGACGGCCCGAACAACATGGCCGGCTGGTCCTTCGGCGTCTGCAACGACACCGCCAACATCACCCTCAACAGCTCGGAGCAGGGCTCCACGACCGCGACCGTGAACAACGGCAACCCCCCGGGCTTCGCCCAGGGCAACGACTTCCCCGAGGGATACACCGTCGGAGTCGTCGTCGACCTCCTCGGCGCTGCCTCGCTGGCGCCCGGAACCGGCTACGAGCTCCAGGTCGGCCACTACACCGCCGGCGCCAACGCGACCCTCGCGTCCACGATCCAGTTCTGCAACACCCTCGGCAGCCCGCCGGTCGACACTGTCGTCGTGATCAACGGCGCGTCGATCACCCCGAACCAGGTCGGACTCGACGTCGAGGTCGCCGAGCCGCCGCCCGCCACCTTCAATTACATCGCTCCGAACCTGAGCGCGAACTTCGACGCGGCCAGCGGGACCGGCTCCCTCACCGCCCAGTTCTCGATCCAGGAGGACGCGGCCGGGACCGGCTTCCCGAACAACACCCAGGGCTTCTCCATGGGTGTCTCCCACGATGCGTCGATCCTCGAGATCGTCGGGACCCCGACGTCGCTCCTGACGCCGGAGCCGGAGTTCAACCAGACTCAGGCGCTCGCCGGCGGCTGGACGGCCGGTGTGGTCTACAGCCTCCTCGGTGGCGTCTTCCAGGTCTTCGACGCCGCGCTCCCCGTCTTCGAGGTCGAGTACGCGATCTCCGGACTCGCCGGTGCGGCGGAGACGACGACCACGCTCGCCTTCTCCAACAACCTCGGAACCCCGCCGGTCGCCAACGTGGTGGTCGTCTCCGGTCTCAGCCTCGACGCCAGCTTCGTCGACGGGACCGTGACGCTCCTCCCGGTGACCGACACCCCGTTCCTCCGCGGCGACTGCAACTCCGACCTCCGCCTCGATATCGCGGACGGTGTCTGGATCCTCAACAACCTGTTCCTCGGTGGACCGGCCGGGACGTGCGCCGAGGCGTGCGACGCCGACTCCAACGACGCCCTGTCCATGACCGACGCCATGTGGGTCTTCAACTATCGACTCCTCAGCGGTCCGGCTCCGGCGGCTCCGTTCCCGAACTGTGGAACCGAAGCGGGTGCCGACTGTGACGCGAGCGCTTGCCCCTAGCCTCTCGTCCATTGACCGACTCCTCAGGCGCCCGGTGCGAGAAATCGCACCGGGCGCTCTTCACATCCCGGCCCTCGCCCTCCGCGGGGCACCCCTCGCGCTCGATTCCGGTCCCAACTCCCCTGACGCCTCCCGGGGGATCCGCTAGGATGCCGCCGCGAGGGGGCTCTCCGGCGGGATCCGGGCCGGGATGCGTGCCATCCCGCCTCTTCCCCCGGCCCCGAGTCCGACCCGCGCCCTCCGTCCACGGCGACGGGGGCGGGACCGGGTGGAGCGAGCCCCCTCGCCGACAATTCCAGGGGAGGAGTCTCGATGCAGCGATGCCGATCGCGCCTCGCGTCGTGGGGGAGTGGAGTGATGGGCCGGACCGCGAGGCTCGCGGGAGCCCTGTTGCTCGTCGCGGTCGCCGCGTCCGGCTGCAACCAGTCCCCGGAGGTCGACTACACGATCCCGGCGAACGGGGCGGTGGGGGTCGCCGGTGACGTCGAGATCGCGATCGCCTTCACCGCGCCTCTCGATCCCGACACCGCGACGAGCGCGGCGAACTTCTCCGTGCGGGTGCTGGGGGAGGAGGCGGACCGCGAGCTCTCGATCACCCTCGAGGAGGAAGATCGGGTCATCCGCATCGTGACCGCGGAGCCGTTCGGGACCGCGAAGACGGTCGAGGTCGTCCTCGGGGACGGGATCCGCACCAGCGCCAACTACCCCGTCGACTCCTACGCCTTCTCGTTCACGACCGCCGGGGTCACGGCGGATCCGGACACGATCGATGACCGGACCGGGCGGTTCGTTCTCCAGAGCCTCTCCGCGGTGGGGAGTCCGGCGACCTCCGTCGTGCCCCCGAGCCCGATCCTCGCGGCCATCGCCGAGCCCTCCGCCGAGTTCCTCAATGGATCGATCCAGAGCGAGAGCGTTCAGCTCCGCGGGTCTCTGACCGGGGTGAGGGAGACGCTCCTGCAGTCCGGCACGCCCGGCTCGGTCACCTCCGCCGGGTTCCTGATCCGCGCGGCGGACGGGGAGCCCGCCTTCGAGCCCGGGGAGGAGATCACCGTCATCCTCGGGTCCGGTCTCACCGCGCCGGCGAACTCGCTCTTCGAGCCTCCGCTCTCCCTCCGCCCCCATGTCACCCGCTTCGAGGCGCTGGGCGGCGCGGTCTCCGTCCCCGCCGGCTTCGGGGATCCGATCTCCTTCGCGGGAGAGGGGCTCGGGCGGCCACGGGAGATCCTCTTCGCCGACCTGATGCCCACGGTGGCCCCCGACCTCGTCGTGGCGGAGCCCGGCGGGGGGGTGCAGGTCCACTCGCGCTTCGGCTCCGGGGGCTACGCGCCGGTCGCGGGCTTCGAGGGCGGTCTCCTGCGGGACATCGAGGCGGTCGATCTCGAAGGCTTCGGGGAGACGGGGCTGCTGACGCTGCTGCGGAGCGGGGAGGTGGAGTACTCACGACTCATCGGAGGCCTGTTCTTCCTCGACCCCGACTTCTCCGTGCCGGTCTCCGACGACCGGGTCCGAGACCTCGAGACCGGAGACCTCGACGGCGATGGCCGGCTGGATGCCGTGGTGGCGGCGGGGGATCGAGTCGAGATCCTCCACAACGACGGCGAGTCGGGGGGCTTCGTGGTGGAGGAGGGACCGCTCCTCCCGGGGGTGCGGGATGTCGAGCTCGCGGACCTCGATGGGGATGGGCGGCTCGATCTCGTGTCCACGGATGGGACCTCGATCCGGATCCTTCGAGGCTCGGGAGAGCGGACCTTCCTCGAGGTCGCGCTCTTCGAGGAGCCGGTCACGATCGGTGCTCTGGAAGTCGGACCCCTCGGCGCGGGCCGCGCGCCCGACATCCTCTTCGGACGCCCGGGGACGATCGCCGCGCTCCTCAACCCGGAGAGCGGATCCCTGAGCGCCGGGTGGGAGCTCGTGACCCTGGCGGCGGCGGGAGAGCCTCGTCAGCTCGAGGTGGGGGACTGCAACGGGGACGGCCTCCCCGACCTGCTCTGGTACGAGGACGCGCCCCTGCCGACCGCCGTCCTGCGCTGCTATGGCGCGACCTTCGCCGAGTACTCCGAGAAGGTGTTCCCGCTCCCCCCCGAGGCGGTCGAAGGGGGCTTCGCCCTCGCGGACACGAATCGGGACGGGGCACGCGATGTGGTCTTCCACGGGGGTCCCTCCCCCGAGGAAGGGATCCTGCTCCTGGCTCCGACTCTGGGCGTCGTGCCGGCGACCCCTCCCTCCTTCGCTCTCTCATTGGAGCCCGTTCCCGGGGCGGGGAGCGGCGTCGCGCGCCTCCGCCTCGCCGGGGTGATCCCGGAGCCGGTCGAGCGGCTGGAGCTGCTCCTCGATCTCCCCCCCGGCTTCTCCCTCGCGGATGGGGTCTTCCTGGAGGGAGACTTCGTGGAGTCCTCGGTCGGGCTGGCCGAGACGCCGACCGCGGAGGGGGTCCACCTGATCCTGGACTTCGGTCAGACCCCGCTCACCTCCGCGGAGGCGAGCCCGATCGCGACGATCGTCCTCTCCTGTCCCGGGGTGGCGCCGGGCACCTACTTCGCGGGGCTGCTCTCCTCGGGGGGCGGGACCGGCTCCGGACTCTCGACCGTGGTGGAGCTCCCCGATGGGCGGCGGCTCACCCCGGACCTCACCGATGCGGTCGCGCCGATCGAGCTCGAGGATCTCGCCGAGGAGGTTCCCCCGGTGCTCGCCATCGAGTGCGCGCTCGACGGCAGCGGCACGCCGATCGTCAGCTGGTCCCTCCCCGACGACGAGACGATCACCGGGGTGCAGGTGAGCAGCGGCGGCCAGGTGCTCGCCAACCTCCCCCCGACCGAGGCGCCCTTCGAGGACAGCGGCGCGGGGAGGCTCAGCTACAGCGTGCGGGTGGTGCGGGAGGGCAGCCTCTCGGAGCCCCGCTCCTGCACCCTGCCGATCACCTCGGTGAGCTGCGCCCGCGGCATCGTCCTGGCGAACGGGAACCAGCGGATCGACCTCTCCTGGGACAGCCCGGGGGCCTACTCCTCCATCGAGGTTCGCCGGGACGGCACGGCCATCGCCTTCCAGCCGTCGAGCGGTCAGGCGACCTCGCTGGGTGATGCCATCGACCCCGCGAGCGACTGCGGGGTCCACGTCTACTCCGTCGTGGGCGCGACGGTCGACGGGGAGAGCGAAGAGGCCTTCTGCGTGCTCCCCGCCGTTCCCGGCTGCGATCAGCTCCTCTCCTTCGATGCGTTCGAGGTCAGCGCCGGCGGGGGAGGGGCGGAGCTCCGCTGGCGGAACGGACAGGCCTACGAGTCGATCGAGGTGATCCGGGACGGCGTGCTCATCGCCGAGCTCTCGGGCACCGACGCGCCATCCGGCTTCGCGATCACGACCTCCTACCTCGATCCCCAGCTCGCGCCGGGGAGCTACTCGTACCAGCTCGTCGGTCGCTCCGGCCCCCTGCTCGTGGCCGGGCCTCTCCGGACCCTGGCGATCGAGGCCCCCCGGCCCTCCTTCGAGGCGTGCCTCGTGGGCGCGGACGGGGCGTCCGAGCTCTCCTGGACGATCGAGGAGGGTGTCATCTTCGATGCGCTGGAGCTCCTGCGCATCGACCCGACCGGGACGACCGTCTCCCTCGGCTCGGTCCTCGGTCAGAGCGCCTTCACCGATCCGGAGGCGATCGAGGGCGTCGTGACCTATCTCCTCTCCGGACTCGTCTCCGGCGTCGGGGTGAGCTCGGAGCCCTGCTCGGTGGAGCGGGTCGATGCCATCCCCGGTCCGGGGCTCGTCTCCGTTCCCGGCCGCTCCGGTCTGCTCCCCATTCAGGCGACCCTGGTCGAGCCGATCGAGTCCTTCTCCCTCCTCCTCGAGTACGACCCCCGGGGCCTGGAGATCCTCGCGGTCCGCGTGGGAGGGGAGACGATTCCGGTTCCCCCCCTCGACACGCCCGCCGCGGTGCCGGCGCAGCTGCCCATCGCCGGACCCGGACCGGGAGAGGCCGGTGCGACGACGATCGCGGAGATCCTCTTCCGGACACCGGAGAGCGCGCCCCCCGAGGCGGATGGGAGTCTCATCTCGATCCTCGATCCCTTCGCGGTACGACTCTCGGGTGAGCCCATCAGCCCGACCGGCGGCACAGGTTCCCTCCAGCTCCGCCCCCGGGGGATCTACCTCGACCCGGCGAGCGCGGCCCCCGGCTCGCTCATCGAGGGCTACATCCGGGGGACCACCAACCTCGAGATCACCGGCTACGAGCTCGCTCTCGGCTGGGATCGGGAGCGACTGGTTCTCGAGAGCCTCGAGGTCGCCGGCGCGATCGGCGCGCTGTCGCCCGCGGCGGTGGCCTCCACGATCGACACCCTCGAGGGGCGCGCCGGCCTCACCGTCCCGCCCGGCGCCGGAGTCCTCGGCGGGGGCGTCGACCTCCCGCTCGCCTTCTATCGCTTCCGGGTCCGGGATGAGGCCCCTTCCGGCGCCACGACCATCCGACTCGCCGCCTGGAGTGGTGGAGGAGCCGGATACGAGAACGAGTTCTACGACTTCGGGACGATCGGGCCCCCGCCGACCCCCTTCGGCACGACCTTCACGATCACGACGGAGGAGAACCCCTCCGGTCTCCCTCTCACCGCACCCGCGGCGGCCGCCGCCGGGGCGGGTTCGCTGCGTGAGATCCACGGGCAGGGGCGAAGGGTGCGTCCCTCCCGCGCGGTGGGGGTCCGAGGTCTCGGCGCGCTCCTCCCCGCGCTCTCCTCGCCGGGTCCCACTGTCGCTGCCTTCGAGGAGAACCCTCCGCGTCCCGCTCTCAAGCGGGGGGAGGCGGTCCCGCCGTCGCCCGCGGGCTCCGCTCTCTCCGATGCTCCTCCGATTCCTTCGACACTCGGGGCGCGGGGGCTGGTGCGCGGGGTCCCGGAGCTGATCCCCGCGGCGGAGCGGACCGACGCACCGCGGCTCACGCTCCTCGCCGTCCATCCAGCGAGCGCGGAGGCTTGCGATCCCGGTCGGGTGCTCCTCAAAGGGAGCCGACTGCCGCCCCATCTCCAGGTGCGCTTCGGTGGGGTTCCGGGGGAGGTGGTGCAGGTCGGGACGACCGGGTACACCGCGGTCGTCGTTCCTCCTCCCGCTCGTGAGCTCCCGGCTCGCTGGCAGGAATCCTCTCCGATCCCGGTCACGGTGCTCGACCCCCGCACGGGGGAGCTGTTCACCCTGCGGGATGGCTTCCGCTACTCTCGGGAGTTCCTCCGGGGGGACGCGGATGTCTCCGGCGCGATCGACGGGCGCGATCTCCTCGAGCTCCGGAGCATCCTCTCCGGTCAGGGCTTCCCTCCGCGACGCGCGGACGCGGCGGATGTGAACGACGATGGTCGCATCGGCATCGACGACCTCGTCGCTCTGGCGTCCTTCCTCCACGCCGGCGGACCTCCCCCCCCGGCACCGTTTCCGTGGATCGGTCTCGATCCGACCCCGGACACCCTCCCCGGCTGCCCGGAAGCCGCGATCTCCGACCGGTGAGGCGCGGCGTGCCCCGCGGACTGGAGAGAGGCGGAGCCGGCCGCCCCTCGTTCTCGGCGGGGATCGGCGCCGAGCGGAGCGAGGGCGGGTCGGACCGGGGGAGCCGACGGATGCAGCAAGGGAGGTGGCGTCGATCGCGCGCCGGGGCGGCACTCCTCGCCATCCTCCTGCTCGTCAGCTCCTGCGCGACTCCGCCGCAGGAGGATGCGGGGGTCGGGGAGTCGGCGCGTCGCCCGAACTTCCTCGTGATCCTCTGCGACGACCTCGGATACGGCGACCTCGCCTGCTACGGCCACCCCCGGGTCCGCACTCCCCACCTCGATCGCCTCGCGGAGCAGGGGATGCGCCTGACGAGCTGCTACGCCGCGGCGCCGGTCTGCTCCAGCTCTCGCGCCGGGCTCCTCACCGGTCGGACGCCGAGTCGTGTCGGCGTCTATGACTGGATCCCGGCGGGCCACCCGGTCCATCTGCCGGCGCGCGAGCGGACCCTCGCCACCCTTCTGCGGAGCGCCGGCTACCGGACGGCGCAGGTCGGGAAGTGGCATCTCAACGGAGTCTTCAACGACCCCCGCCAGCCGCAGCCCGGGGAGCACGGCTTCGACCACTGGTTCGCGACCCAGAACAACGCCGCGCCTTCCCATGAGGACCCGCGGAACTTCGTCCGAAATGGCGCGGAGGTGGGCCCCCTCCGGGGCTACTCCTGCCAGCTGGTCGCAGACGAGGCGATCGCGTGGCTCGAAGCGCGACCGGCGGATGCGCCGTTCTTCCTCTTCGTCTGCTTCCATGAGCCCCACGAGCCGGTCGCATCCCCCCCGGACCTCGTCCGTGGCTACGAGGCCGAAGCCCGGAGTCCGGGGGAGGCACAGTACCTCGCCAACATCACCAACCTCGATCGGGCGGTCGGTCGCATCATCGAACGCCTCGATGCGCTCGGGCTCGGCGAGGACACCGTGGTGCTCTTCACCTCCGACAACGGACCGGAGACCCTCGACCGCTATCGGGGTGCCTCCCGATCGCACGGCAGCCCCGGTCCGCTGCGCGGGATGAAGCTCTGGCTCTACGAGGGGGGGATCCGAGTCCCCGGACTGCTGCGGTGGAGCGGGCGGGTGCCGGGGGGGCAGGTGGTGGATGTCCCCTTCTGCGGGGTGGATGTGCTCCCGACACTCTGCGCCCTCGCCGGGGTCGAACCTCCCGCCGATCGGATCCTGGACGGGAGCGACGCAACCCCGCTGCTCGAGGGCCGAGCCTTCGATCGGGATCGCCCCCTCTACTGGCACTACTATCGCGCGCTCGGGGATCCCAAGGCCGCCCTCCGTGAAGGGCGCTGGATGATCCTCGCCTCGCGGGTCGGCCCCCCGGCGCTCGGGAGGAACATCAACGAACGCTCGATGGCCGCGATCAAGGGAGAGCGGCTCGAGCGCTTCGAGCTCTACGACCTCTCCCGCGATCCGGCCCAGCAGCAGGACCTGGCCGCCGTGCACCCCGAGCTCCTCGAGCGACTGAAGCGCCGACTCCTCGAGCGGCACGCCGAGGTTCGCGAGGAGGGAGTCCGCTGGGAGTTCCCCTGATCGGACACCGATGGTCCCGGGAGCGCGGCGCACCGTCCGCTTTCCGACGCGCGGTCCCGGACCCGACCTCGGGCGGAAGCCCCCTTGTCCTCCGGGGGGGAGCGATTCAGATGGCGCGCCCGGCGCGTGGTCCCCCCTCGGAGAGGACAGGATGTTCCCACCCACCCCGCCCACGGAAGAGGCGCTCGCTCCGGCGCACCCTCCCCGCGCATTTCGCGCTCTCGAACCGAGCATCCTCGGGGGACACGCGGAGCGCTCGACCGTCGAGTTGCTCTCCCTGCTCATCTGCGACGACGCGGAGGCCGGGTCCTCCCATCGGCGCGCCGTCGAGCTCCTCGGGACGGATGGTCTCCACGGGCTCGCGCGCGCCGCTCCCGAGGAGCTGGTGCGCACCGGTCGACTTCGCCCCGCCGCGGCGGTGCGCCTCGGGGCCGCCCTCGAGCTGGGCCGACGGGTCGCCGCTCGCCCCTGGCGCGTGGGGACGCCGTTCGAGGGAGCCCGTCAGGTGTTCGAGAGCTTCTCTCCTCGGCTCCGCGAGGCGCGCCGGGAGTCCTTCCTCGTTCTCAGTCTCGATGTGCGTCACCGGCTGATCGCCGAGGAGCTGGTCTCCCGGGGCTCCCTCGTCGCCAGCATCGTCCATCCGCGTGAGGTCTTCCGACCGGCGATCCGACACGCGGCCGCGGCGATCATCGTCCTGCACAACCACCCCAGCGGGGATCCCACGCCGAGCGCCGAGGATCGCGCCGTGACCGAGCGACTTCGCCGATGCGGCGAGACCCTCGGCATCCCCCTCCTGGACCACCTCATCATCGGGGCGGATCGGTGGGTCTCGTTGCTCGGAGACCGGGGAGGCGAGGAAGCGTGAATCGTCGCGGAGGGGCGGAGACCGGCCTGTCCGGGCCTCGGGGGGGCTCTCGGGGGTCGGGGAGTCCCTCGCGATCGCTGGAATCGCCCGTTGGACCCGATACGATCTCCGATCAAGCCCCCCTTCCGGTGTCCCGCGAAAGAGGGTCCGGGGGGCGGGACGATCCCCCTGCGCTCCGGTCGCCCGGGGCGGGAAGGACTCGCGTTGAGGCGAGCGATCATCTCCGACATCCATGCGAACCTCGTGGCGCTCGAGGCGGTCCTCTCCGAGCTGGAGCGACAGGAAGTCGACTCCATCTACTGCCTCGGTGATGTGATCGGCTACGGCCCCCAGCCGCGGGAGTGCCTCGCGAAGTCGAGGAGCTTCGAGCTGAACCTCCTGGGAAACCATGAGGAGGCCGTGCTCTACGAGCCGATCGGGTTCAACGCACGGGCGAAGTCCGCCGTCGACTGGACGAAGGACCAGCTCCGCGTCGCCGAGCTGACGCAGGATGAGAAGCGTGAGATCTGGAACTTCCTCGGCGACATGCCCGCCCGCCATGTCGAGGGAGATGTCCTCTATGTCCACGGGTCCCCTCGGGATCCGACACGGGAGTACGTCTTCGTCTCCGACATCCGCAATCCGGCGAAGATCGCCGAGATCTTCGAGGCCCAGGAGCAGCGGACCTCCTTTGCGGGGCATACCCACACCGCGGGCGTGTTCACCGAGGACTGCGAGTTCCTCCACCCGAGTCAGATCGGGAACCGCTATCAGGTGGGAGAGAGGAAGGTCCTCATCAACGTCGGCTCCGTGGGTCAGCCGAGAGACGGGGATCCCCGCGGCTCCTACGTGATCTTCGACGGGGAGATCGTCGAGTTCCATCGGGTGAAGTACGACGTCGAGGAGGCGATTCGTCGCTTCCGTGAGACCCCTCTCCCCGAGGAGCTCGCGCTGCGCCTGATCGAGGGGCGCTGACGAGGGCACTGACGAGGGC
>Ga0181579_10000249_pt1 | contig 41262 bp, 33 predicted proteins | sample 071ome_24_FD_132996 | JGI IMG/M metagenome (GOLD analysis project Ga0181579, IMG submission 132996) | Coastal salt marsh microbial communities from the Groves Creek Marsh, Skidaway Island, Georgia - 071402CT metaG (megahit assembly) | ecosystem: Environmental > Aquatic > Marine > Intertidal...
ATTCGGTTGGCCCTAAAAACAACGACGTCTTTTCGCTGACCACGCTCTTTCGGGAGCAACCCAGGAGGAAGAGAGGTAACCAATGCAGACACAGACATCATCTGGTCCACAGGATTCGATTCGGTCCCTATTGGCAGACATCGAGAAATTTTGCCGCTCCTACGATATGGCAGAGACGACATTTGGGCGTCAAGCCGTTAACGATGGAAAACTCTGCCAGCGGCTGCGCACAGGCAAAGGAATAACGATCAATACCGTTCACAAGATACAGGACTTCATTAGAAAAAAAACGACTCTGTCAAATCCCCTTTCCCTAACGTCTGATGCAGCCACCCGTATTAACAGGCCAGCCCACGGCAGCGAATCCCAATCGCCTTCCTCATCCTCGGAGAAAAATGACGTGGTCGTTGACGACTCTTCCCCTAACGAGAACCCTTCTTCAAAAAAACGGCCGTTTCGTTTTTACGACAACCGTCAAAAATACCTCGGCTTTGTCAACACCTGCGACGAGAAGTGGAAAGTGGCGGAACGAGCGGCTCATGAACTCTCTCACGTCCAGCCCGTACCCCCGGCGCTCAGGATTTTTGATGCGGGGGTGGGAGATGGCTCCGTATTGAGTTACCTCCTGCGGGCGACCCATCAAAAGTTTCCGACCATCCCGTTTTTTGTTGTCGGTAAAGAGATCAGCCTGGAAGATGTCAGACTGTGTCTTGATAACCTGCCCGATCGGTTTGCCGAACACCCGGCCAGCGTGATCTGCATCACCAACCTGTTCTACAGTGAAGCGCCCTGGCTGATGCCGGGAAACATGGCTGCAGCGGCTGCACTCAACTGGCATGAGATCTCGCTGCAGGGCTCCTCGGCGCAGGAATATGGCGAACAACTCAAAGCCATCGACGATATTCTGGTTGACGGCTGGGAAGTCAAAGTCAGCGAGAAAACCGGAAATCCCCGATATGTCAGGCCATCAGTCTTGGTGATTTTTCGCGAAGACAACCGATTTCTGCTTGATTCGGTTATTCCGCGCCGGGGGCAAGTCTCCGGCGACTATGACCTGATTCTTGCCGCCCAACCTTGGCGGGCAAGGATGAGCGCTCAGTTCAAGGCGGAAAAAGTCCTCGCCCCCCTCGTGCGGAGTCTGGGTCCGGGCGGCAGACTGCTGGCTGTGCAGTCTGCCGGTGGAGACCCTGGCATGGAACTCGTGAACCTGGTTTGGCCGGATGAAGACCCCTTTCAGGTCAATCGGCATGAACTGCTGAAAGCGCTTAAAGACAAACTCGGACGCGCCGCGTCGAACTACAACTTCAACGCGGCTTCAGACAATAAATCGCTCATGAAATATGAGATGAAGACGCTGCCGAACGAGATCGCGGGTGGAATCGGTACATCAACGCTATTCGCGGCCTGGAACGCCTCAACATATGTTGCCCAGATAGAGGACGACCGACTCCAGCCGGCGGTTGCTTCTGGCGCATACCTTGAAGCAACGGAGAAAGTGTTACAAAAGCATAATGGAATTTGGTTCAATGACGAGACCTTCGTCGTCTCCCGAAAACGCAATTCCATTGCGCATGGCGCCTCTCACAGTCACTCACCCGCCGGTCAGTCGTCCTCCGGCAAATAACCTCTCTACGGAAAGCTCGAACCATGAAAGATCACTATTACTTTGATAATGCGGCAACCACCCTGCCCAAGCCCGAACCTGTCTATCAGTTCATGGATCAGTTTTTCCGGAGCCACGGTGTCAACCCGGGGAGATCGGGACACGAACTGGCCGTCGAAGCTGAAGCCATGATTGTTCAGACTCGTCGCATGCTGGGTGAGTTCTTTGGGTTTGGAGGAGACCCGGCACGCGTGACGTTTTCTCAGAACGCAACTGACTCCATGAATGCGGTGTTGTCTGGCATGCTGAATCCAGGCGATCACATGATCATTACGAGAATGGAGCACAACTGCGTATTGCGGCCAGCCAACCATTTTGAGCGGGATCACAATGTTTCAGTCACACGTATCGGCGCTGACTCCAATGGCTTTGTAGACCCAGATGAGATCGCGAAAAGCATCCAGCCGAACACACGGGTTGTTGTCGTAAACCATGCTTCTAACGTTACTGGATCCCTTCAGGACGCGGCAGCAATCGGCAAGATAGTCAAAGAGACCGATGCGGCATTCATCCTGGACTCGTGCCAGACAGCAGGCGTGGTACCTATCGCCATGGATGACTGGGGCGTGGATGTACTGGTCTATACAGGCCATAAAGGCCTTTTTGGCCCCATGGGCATCGGTGGAATGCTGGTTGCCGAGGGGATTGAAATACGGCCACCCCGTACCGGCGGCACAGGGGTCAACTCCATCTCGCCCTTCCAGCCGGATGAGTACCCTTACCGCATGGAGACCGGCACACATTGCCTGCCGGGTATTGCTGGACTGAACGCCGCGCAGAAATGGTTCGCTGACCTGGGTCGCACCCACGGCGCAGATGCAGACAGCAGTCACGGACAGGCCTGCGCCACCGCTCTGGCGCACATTCATGAACAGGAACTCGCCGCCACACAGCATCTGCAAAACGCTTTCAGCAGCATCGACGGTGTCAAAGTTTACGGCCCCGAAGTTGGGCAGCCCCGCGTCTCAACCCTGTCGATCAATATCAACGACCTGCCCGCAGACCAGGTGGGCGCCATGCTTGACGCGGATCATGCGGTTTGTGTTCGCCCAGGCCTTCACTGCGCCCCCGATGTCCACGAACTGCTCGGCACCGTTCCCCAGAACGGCACCGTCCGCTTTGCTTCCGGCTACTTTACTGATGATGAAGACCTGAAACAGGCCGTCGAGGCAGTGAGAGATCTCGCTGAGAGCTAACCGAACGCTCACTACTTTGGCCAACAGCCCAATTCCCAAGGCAGGACATCCCTATGAAAGTTGTAGATAGCGTAGTTGACCTGGTCGGCGGCACCCCGCTCGTCCGACTCAACAATATCGTCGAGCCAGATATGGCGACCGTGTTTGCCAAGATGGAGAACCTCAATCCTTCAGGCTCTGTTAAAGACAGGATGGCGATCAACATGGTCAAGCGGGCTGAAGAAGCTGGGCTGCTCAAACCTGGAGGCACGATTGTCGAAAGCACCTCCGGCAATACTGGGCTGGGACTTGCCATGGCCGCTGCCGTTCGTGGGTATCGTTGCGTCTTCACCATTCCGGACAAAATGAGTCAGGAAAAAATCGACATGCTCAAGTCCTACGGGGCTGAGGTCATCGTCACAGAGACAGCGCTCGACCACCATCATCCGGACAGTTATGTAGAAGTTGCAAAGCGGGTCGCCCGGGAAACGCCTGGCGCCTTCTATACCGATCAGTACTCAAACCCGCACAACCCTGAAGCTCATTACGTCTCAACGGGCCCAGAAATCTGGGAAGCCACAGACGGCAAGATCGACTCCTTCGTGGCAGGCCTGGGCACAGGCGGCACAATCTCCGGGACCGGAAAATATCTCAAGGAGAAAGCAGCTGAAGCCGGGCGCGAAGTCCGAGTGGTCGGCCCGGACCCCTACGGAAGCATCTATAAAGAAGCGCACGAAAAAGGCGAGTGGAGCGAACCTTCGCTGTATCGGGTTGAGGGCATTGGCCATGATTTCATGGTAGATACGCTTGACCTGGCGGTCGTCGACGAAGTCATCAACGTCTCCGATAAGGACTCCTTTCTCATGGCTCGACGATTGGCCGAACAGGAAGGCATACTATCGGGTGGTTCGACAGGGACTGTGTTTGTTGGCGCCCTGGAAGAAGCACGAAAACTTGGGCCCGGAAAAATTGTCGTTGCCATCGTTTGCGACGGCGGCGACAGATATATCAGCAAAGTCTTTAACGACGAGTGGATGCGCAATTTCGGGTACATCGATGGGGATGAGTAATCAGGCTAACCCCGAGTACGCTGACCCATTGAGCAACACGACCTTCGCCCAAAAAAGCAAAGATAACTTTTGAATGAGTTAAATGGATTTGGTCCCACACTGCATAATCAGGCAAACCATTGGGCGCCTGATTGCCACCAGAGCTACGGAGAAGCACATTGAAATTTGATACCAAAGTCGTCCGCGCGGGCATCAGCCCAGATCCCACCACCGGCTCAATCCTGCCGCCGATCTATGAAACGGCCACCTATGTGCTCCCGGAAGTCGGACGCGACCTGGGATTTGACTATACGCGCTCATCAAACCCCACCCGACAGGTGTTGGAAGAAAACCTGGCGGCAATCGATAGCGGCAAATACGCAGTGAGCTTTGCCAGCGGCATGTCAGCGGTCGATTCGTGCTTCAAGCTCCTATCCGCAGGAGATCATATTGTTTGCGGCGATGACGTCTATGGAGGCGTGACACGTTTGCTGGATAACGTGACCGCCAACCAAGGGATCGATGTCAGTTACGTCGATACCACCAACGCCGATGCTGTCAGAAATGTAATCACCCCCAAGACTCGAATGCTCTGGATTGAGACTCCGACCAATCCGCTGCTCAAGGTCAGTGATCTTGAGGAAATGGTCAAAATCGCCAAAGAGAACGACATTCTGCTGGGCGTGGATGCCACATTCGCAACACCGGTCTTTCTCCGACCGCTCGAATATGGCGCCGACATCGTAATGCACAGCACCACGAAATATCTCGCCGGACACAACCAAATCATCGGGGGCGTGATCATTACCAACCACCAGCACGTCTATGAGAGGATGAAGTACATCCAGAAAACCATTGGCGCCGTATCAAGTCCGTTTGACTGCTGGTTGAATCTCAGCGGCCTCAAAACGCTGCATTTGCGCATGAAACGTCATGAAGAATCCGCAATGGCGATTGCTGAATTCCTGGAAGGCCACAGCAAGATCGACCGTGTCCTTTACCCGGGTCTTGCTTCACACCCTCAACACGCCATTGCCAAGGCACAGATGTCAGGTTTCAGCGGCATGATTGCTTTCGAACTGACCGGCGGCACCGAAGCGGGAAAGCGGCTGATGAACAATGTTCAACTCTGCGGACTTGCCGAGAGTCTCGGCAGTGTCGAGACCATGATTACTCATCCGGCCAGCATGACTCATGTTGACGTGCCCGCAGAAGATCGGCGCAAGCGTGGCCTGACAGATGGTCTCGTTCGGCTCTCCGTAGGCATCGAAGATGTTGAGGACATCATCGCCGATCTGGAATCTGCCCTGGAAAAAGCCTGACACCAAAAACCTGCCTGCTCGAGCAGGCAGGTTTTCCTTGCCAAGGCTTAAAGGATCTTTGCAGAGTAGTCGCCAGTGTAGGTGACCGCGGTCTTATCCCGAGACTGCACGTTCGCATCAAGGGAGACCACCCCCTTGCTCTGCCTCTCGAGCAAGTCAATAAACTGCGCGGTCTCCTCGGGTGAGGGCCAGGCGCAGTGTGCCCGGATCATCTGCTCACTGCAGGGGCGCACGTACCGCACATCGCTTTTGATGACAGCGATGTCGGTCTGATATCCCGCCTCCTCGCAGACCAGTGAGGTCATTGCCCAGCCGGACAGCGTACATAAGGATGCGAGAGTGCCCGCAAAGGCGGTCTTCTTGTCGTTGAAATTGCTGGCAAGGGGCGCCTCCAGAACTAACCCGGTGTCATCCACCTGGCCGGGCCGAATATCAAAGTGTCTGGCCATCGGGACTTTTTCCCGCAGATACGCAACCAGTCTTTCAAGCGCAGTCTGATGCATCGACGCTTCCTAATTCAAAAAAACATCCCTCACTGAAAACCCCCCACTGGCCGGGCCTATTCGGCGAAGGTATGACGCGTTCTGCCAACTCGTAATAAACCGACCGGTTTATCAAAGCCCAAAGGCCATCTCGCACCTCAATATAGGGCGCAGGTTCTCCACTGATGGGGTCCTCGTTGACCCATATCGGATGCGCCTTACCCGCGATCACGACATCATCAACGTTGGTTCGAAAAACCAGTCGTTGCGATTGGCTCTCGCCGGCACATTCAAGCTCCACCGCGAGAAATGGCGCGTCCTCAACGTCAATGCGCAACTTCTCGACCGGTGACACCAGAAAGAAATCTTCTCCCTCCCGCTTCATCACCCGAGAGAGCAATCTAACCAGCGAGGGCCGTGCGATCGGGGAGCCGAGATAATGCCAGGCGCCGTCCCGACTGATCCGAAGCCCCATGTCTTTTTGTACGACAGGCTGCCAGGCATCTACGGGAGGAAGTTTTTCATCAGCCGCTGCCCGCGCCAACTTCTCCAAAGGGCCTGCCGTCTCTGGATGGCCTTCAGTCAGAACCATCACCCTCTACCGGTCGGGGTCGACCGGAATCATCCAGAGCGACAAAGGTGAAGACGCCTTCGGTCACCCGTTCTTCCGTCCAGTCATGTCGGCGGCGCACCCAGGTATCGACCTTGACGGCAATCGAAGTGGTCCCGATTTTGACGGTGCTGCAGTAACAGCTTACCTGATCACCTACCTGGACAGGCCTGTGAAAGGTCATTGCGTCGACTGCCACGGTCGCGACCCGGCCCCCGGCTGCTGCAAAAGCGTGAGCGCCGCCCGCCAGGTCCATCTGCGCCATCAGCCATCCCCCAAAAATATCTCCGTTCGGATTTGCATCCGCAGGCATGGCAATGGTGCGGATTAATGGAGTCTCGTTGGGAGGGCTGCTCAAGAGGATGAACTCCGTGGTGTTCGACCCATCAAATAAAACTCATCGTTGGGTCGCATGGCCGTGAGATTGGCCATCCGGTTGGACAAAGCAAAGAACGCCGCGATTGCGCCAATATCCCAGATATCCTCGTCATCAAAGCCATGGCGGCGTACCGCCTCATAATCAGCTTCTTCCAGCGCCGCAGAATTCAATGCCACCTTCTCCGCAAAGGCCAGCATCGCCCTTTGCCGATCAGTGATATCCGCTTTACGGAAATTGATCGCGACCTGATCTGCAACCAGAGGATCCTTGGCATAGATCCGCAAGATCGCTCCATGGGCCACCACGCAGTACTGACAATCATTGGCTCCCGAAGTCGACACCACAATCATTTCACGCTCGGCCTTTGAAAGGCCGCCGTCTCGGAGCATCAGCGCATCGTGATAATCAAAAAAAGCGCGGCATTCGCTTGGTCGATGAGCAAGCGCCAGAAATACGTTTGGGACAAAACCGGCTTTTTCCTGAACAGCCACGATTCGATCACGTAAATCTTCTGGCAGTTCATCGAGTTCGGGCACCGGGTACCGGCTGATGGGTTTGTCGCTCACGGCGTCTCTCCTGATGGACGATCGTTGCCTATTTTACTCCGGACACGCTGTTGGACCTCACGAGCCGCGTAAACCACTATCGCCAGAATAGCGGTTAGCTATGGGACATCAGAAGCGCCTGGGTCTTAAGCAGTGCGCGTAACTCGCGACGTGGCTCCTGCCAGCGAAAACGAATCGAGTTTCGGACAATTTCGTCATCGAGGGCTTTTAACTCATCGACAATCGGAGACCAGTGGATCAATGCATCAGGACTACTGGTAAAGGCACTTTCGTGCTCGGCGGCATGAGAAAATTCTGCTGAATCCAAACGGATGATCACTTGCTCGATAGAGCCCGCAAAATCCGGTCCTGCCTCTTCCGGTAACCCGGTGCGTCCCAACACGGGCTCAACTGCAGACTTCAGGATCTGCCGGATCCGGGCGGGATCAGGGTCTTCAAAAAAGACCAAACCCCCAGCAAAAACGGAAAGGTCTGACACACACGCTGCCCAGATATGCCATTTTGCGATATTGATGGAAGTGAGGAATTCCTCATTCTCAAAAAGCTCGGGAAAACGGGTTCCTGCACGGGTCTTAATGTAGCCATAAAGGGACGACTGCGCGACCAGACTGGACCGCGTATCGATAAACACGCCGAGCCCATCGGTATCAACAATGGGCTCCGGTTTCTTCGTATTGCGGATCAGATAATCTCGAACTTTCTTTAAGAAACTCAAAGACATAGGCGTTCTGATTCTATGTTACATTTTGTAACAGGTCTGAGCTTGAAGCATCAACCCACTGATGGAAAGAACGTTTTTCATTTTCGGTCTTAGCGTGCTGGCACTGGCCTCGCCCGTGACCGTCTGGTGGTTGCGGCCTTCGCTGCCGTGGTATCTGCCGTTTGTGATCTGGTTGGTGATCATTCTACTGATCCCATGGGCACATCGTCGCAGGGAGAGTCGGTGATCCTTTCGGCGCCCGGACTGTTTGTCAGCAGCCTGCTGTATCTGCTTCTGCTGTTCTTTGTCGCCTATGCTACCGAAAGACGCTGGGTCCCCACCTGGGTTCCTCGACACCCGGCCATCTATATTCTGTCGCTCGGAGTCTACGCCACTACCTGGAGTTTTTACGGCAGCGTTGGCTACGCTGATTCTAACGGCTTTATGTTCCTGACCGTTTATCTCGGTCTTACGCTCGCGTTCATCCTGACGCCCGTCTTGTTGAGCCCCATTCTGCGGCTCGTCCGCGAATACCAACTCACCTCGCTGGCAGACCTGTTTGCTTTTCGCTTTCGCAGTCAAACAGCGGGAGTGCTTGTTACCCTCTTCATGCTGGCAGGCACACTGCCTTACCTCTCGCTGCAAATCAAAGCAGTGACGGAATCTGCGAGCGTCCTGACACAGCAGTTTGCGCCACAGTATCTCTCGCTTGGGTTCTGCTCACTGATTATTCTCTTTACGATTCTGTTTGGTGCACGCCACATCTCACCACGTGAAAAACACGAAGGGCTTGTGGTCGCCGTGGCCTTCGAATCCCTGGTGAAGCTGCTCGCCTTGATTCTGGTTGCCGGTATCGCCGTTTTTGGTATTTTCGGCGGCTTCGGAGGTCTCGCCAATTGGCTCGACAGTCACCCCGAGGCGCTGCAGGCAATGACCCAGCCGGCACAGGACGGTCCCTGGGTTAGCGTGCTCATTCTTGCTTTCGCAGCCGCGTTCCTGCTCCCCCGGCAGTTCCATATGCTGTTCACTGAAAACATCTCTCCTCATTCTTTGGTCAAAGCAGCTTGGGGTTTTCCCCTGTTCCTGCTGATACTGAACCTCGCTATTCCGGTCATTCTCTGGGCCGCGGTCAAGGAAAATCTCGGCACGGTACCCGACTATCATGTTCTGGGTATCGCGCAACAGACGGGCTCAGCAGCTGTCACCATTTTCGTATTCCTCGGTGGAGTCTCCGCAGCGAGCGCGATGATTATTGTCACCACACTGGCACTTGCCGGGATGACGGTGAACCACCTGCTTTTGCCGCTGACAGGCACCCCAAGCACTCAGGTCAATCTCTACCGGTGGCTGATCTGGGGAAGACGGACCATCATTGTATTGCTGGTGCTGGCGAGTTACGGATTCTTTTTGGCTTTTGAGCGCAGCAGCCATCTGGTACAACTGGGCCTTATTTCCTTTGTTGCCGTTGCGCAGTTTCTGCCCGGCATTGTCGGCACCCTCTTTTGGTCAGGTGCAAATCGTCACGGTTTTATTGCCGGCCTGATCGGCGGGGCTGCAACGTGGTTTGTGGCTCTCATTATTCCGTTGATCTCACCCGCCGAACCTGGCGCCTCAGTCGCGGGTTCGGCGCTGTGGGAACTTGCCGGTCAGAACAAATGGACCTTTGCCACACTCGCATCGCTGTCGATCAACACAGGGCTGTTTGTCTTGTTGTCAGTCCTTTTTCGCCAGAGCGCCGCGGAGCGCGAAACCGCAGCTCTGTGTGTGCAGGAACTGCTGACGCCATATCGCAGTCGAATCAGGTTGGCTTCCTCAAGAGAGTTCGCACCCGCTCTTGCTGGCGCTCTTGGCGCTCATACTGCCGAATTTGAAGTCCGGCGGGCGCAGCGCGATCTTGAAATGCGGGAAGAAGAAACGGAGCCCGGTGCTTTGCGACGACTGCGTGAGCGGATCGAGCGAAACCTCTCCGGCCTGATGGGGCCCCACTTTGCGCGCGATGTAGTCGAGATGCGCCTGCCCATGGATCGAGACGAAAAAGTCCCTCCTGCAGAGCAGATGCGACTTATGGAAGATCGTCTGGAGGCATCGCAAAGCCGATTGCGGGGTCTTGCTGCACAACTCGACACCATGCGCAGATACCATCGCCAGATTCTTGAGGAGTTGCCCGTCGGTGTCTGCTCAATTAGCTCAACCGGCGTGGTAACGACCTGGAACCGTGTCATGGAGAATCTTTCCGGCATCAGCAAGAACGCCGCGCTTGATACCCAGATACGCAACCTCGCATCGCCATGGGATAGTTTTCTCCATGACTTTATTGCGAGTGGACAACCTCATGTTCATAAACAGCAACTTGAAACCGGGGATGGCAGCCGATGGCTGGGGATGTACAAAACGGAAATCAAGAGACCTCCAAACAGCTCTGAAATCGGACTTGAACATGAGTCAATCGGTACCACCGTCCTGCTGCAGGATATGACGGAGACTCATCACCTTGAGGACCAGTTGGCACATAACGAACGACTGGCCTCCATCGGACGCTTTGCTTCGGGCGTCGCCCATGAGATCGGCAATCCGGTCACGGGAATCGCCTGTCTCGCCCAAAACCTCGAATCGGAGATCTCTGATCCAGAGATCTACTCCGATATTCAAAACATTCTTGAGCAAACCAGCCGGATCAACAATATCGTGCAGACGCTGGTAAATTTTGCACGCCGGGGTGAGGCGGATCTGCTGCAGAAGCACACCTTCGGTCTACGACTTTGCCTGGAGGAAGCGGAGGAACTGGTGCGGCTGTCACGACCGGGTCGGACGATGGACGTCGCAATCGACTGTGATGACCAAATTGAAGTGGAGGGCGACCGACAGAGACTGTGCCAGGTGTTCGTCAATATTTTGAGTAATGCCTACGATGCCAGCGCTCCGGAAGGCATCATCCATATTTTTGCCCAGAAAAATGATACGGACGTTCAAGTGAAGCTGCGAGATTACGGTCACGGGATGAGCAAAGAAGTCAGCGAACGCATATTCGAGCCATTTATGACCACCAAACAGCCAGGCGAAGGCAGCGGACTGGGTATGGCGCTGACCTACGGCATTATTCGGGATCATGGCGGTCATATCGAAGTCGACAGCGTTCATGAGGTTGGAACCGAGGTTCGCATCTTTCTGCCGAATTCGACCTAGCCGGACGCACTATGGACCGTATCCTGATTATTGAAGACGAGGCAGTTATCCGGCAGGCGCTGGCAAAACTGCTCACCCGACATGGTTACGATGTTTCCCAGGCAGCTTCAGTTGCCGAAAGTGAATCCCTTTTCCGCGTAGATAATTTTCAACTTGTCATCGCGGACCTGCGACTGCCGGGCGGGTTGGGCACTGAAATCATCGAAAAATGTCACCCCACACCGGTCCTGATCATGACGAGCTACGCCAGCATCAGCTCCGCTGTTGACGCAATGAAAGCAGGCGCTGCAGATTACATCGCCAAGCCCTTTAACCACGACGAGATCCTGGTCGTCATCGACAAGCTGATCCGCCAGGATCTTTTGTTCCGGCAAAACGCAGCCTTGCGAAAAGATCTTCAGCGTACCTATCCGGTCTGGGGCATGGTGGGCCAGTCCGCCGCCATGCAGGCCGTGTTCTCCCGTATAGAGAAAGTCGCCGCAACAGACTCGACGGTGCTAATTTACGGTGAGTCCGGCACTGGTAAGGAACTGGTTGCTCGCGCAATTCATGAACAGGGAGGCCGGCGTGATGCGCCCCTGGTGACCATGAACTGTGCGGCAATTGCCGACAGCCTTATAGAGTCCGAGCTCTTTGGTTATGAGAAAGGTGCTTTCACTGGCGCCGAAAAAACCACCCCCGGACTGATTGAAAGCGCGGATCATGGCACGCTGTTTCTCGATGAAGTGGCGGAACTTTCCGCCAGCGCACAAGCCGGACTGCTGCGGGTCATCCAGGAAGGCGAATTGCGTCGAATCGGGTCCAACCAGACCCAACATGTCGATGTGCGCGTGCTTGCGGCGACCCATCGTGATCTTGCGCAACGAGTGGAAGAAGGCCTGTTCCGCGATGATCTGCGTTACAGGCTTCAGGTCGTTGAGATCGATCTTCCCGCGCTCCGCGACCGCAAGGAAGATCTTCCTGGGCTGGTCCATCACCTACTGGAGCGGGTGTGCCAAAAGCTGAACCGGTCATTGTGCAGTCTTGAGGACGAGGCCCTTTCCCGATTGCTTGAGTACGATTGGCCGGGCAACATCCGGGAGCTTGAGAATACGCTTGAGCGCGCGGTCATCCTCACAGAAAGCGAGTCGATTGGGCCAGATCTCGTAAACCTCAGCCGCGCCGATAGCGCACAGGGGGGATCGGACTCACTGCTACCAAAAAAACACTCCCTGGACGATTACTTCGTTGAGTTTGTTCTGGCGCATCAGGGCGAACTGACGGAAACCGAACTGGCGCGACAGCTCGGAATCAGCCGAAAGACGTTGTGGGAACGCAGACAAAAATTTGGGCTTCCTAGAGCATCGACTTAGCCGATAATTCAGGCAATCGCCCCCGACTGCGCAACACCCCCTCTTTTTGCCATCAGGGCAAGTGTTACGCCCCCCTCCTCTGTGTTACGAAAAGTAACGCTTCGGACACAGGTTTCAATAAAAATCACTATCTTTAACTGAAAATAGATCAGGCACGATTCTTGCTTCTCTAGAGGGTAACGCGCTAATGGAAGAGCGCGGAGGTCTAACCAAAACTGCAGTTTATCCCCGGCGGCGACCCAGGTCACCTGCTTGGGATGATGGGAGGCAACTATGACTGACGTGGATCAATCAACACGTGAAGCGCATTGGGCCAAGACGAAGGGGTTGATGATCACGACCCTGATTATCTGGTTCATTTTTTCATACTTCATCCACTGGTTTGCTGACGGACTCAACAACGTCACATTCCTTGGCTTTCCTCTGGGATTCTATATGTCTGCCCAGGGCTCACTGGTCATCTTCGTGGTGCTGATTTTCTGGTTTGCCAGACGCCAGCATGCCATCGACGTGGATCACGGCGTGGCCGAAGACGAACATTCGTCAAGCGGCTCGTAGAGCAAGGAGAAACACATGTCTATTATCAAAGGTGACTTTATAGACAATCTGCCGAAAGTCTACGGGCTGTATACCGGCGGCTTTGTCATCTTCATTCTGCTCATGGCATTGCTGGAGCAGGCAGGAGTCGGTGCCGATACCATCGGCATCCTGTTCGTGGCATTCACCGTGGTGATCTATGCCGCCATCGGTTGGCTGTCACGCACCATGCAGGTCGATGCGTACTACGTGGCAGGACGTCAGGTGCCGGCGGTTTTCAACGGAATGGCGACTGCGGCCGACTGGATGTCCGGCGCGTCCTTTGTGGCGTTGGCCGGCGGCATCTACTTTGGCGGTCATGGTTATATGGCCTTCATCGTTGGCTGGACCGGCGGCTATGTGCTGGTTGCTGCGCTGATGGCGCCCTACCTGCGCAAGTTCGGCTGTTACACCGTCCCGGACTTCATCGGTACGCGTTATGGCGGCAATCTTGCCCGCTTCCTGGCCGTGATCGTGCTCGTGATCGCATCTTTCACTTACGTGACAGCCCAGATCAATGCCACAGGCACTATCGCCGCGCGGGCACTACAGATTCCTTTTGAGGTCGGGGTCTGGTTCGGTCTGCTGGGTATTTTGCTCTGTTCGATGTTGGGCGGTATGCGAGCGGTCACCTGGACCCAGGTGGCACAGTACATCGTGCTGATCATTGCTTATCTGGTACCGGTTATCTGGATGTCCAACAAGCAGGGATTCGGTGTGATTCCACAGCTTGTATACGGTGAAGCCGTCATGAGACTGGGCGAACTGGAAACCCTGCAGGGTGTGGGCACAAAACCGACGGAGGCTTTTGCTGGATTGAAAGCCCTGACGGTACCCCACTATGAAGCGGGCACCTCCTTTGCCGCCAAGTGGAAGTTCGTCACGCTGGTGTTTTGCATGATGGCGGGTACGGCCTCCTTGCCGCACATCCTGATGCGCTACTTTACGACGCCGAGCGTCAAAGCTGCCCGTCAGTCTGTCGCATGGTCGCTGTTCTTCATCTTCCTGCTGTATTTCACGGCACCGGCGCTCGCGACCTTTACCAAACTCCAGGTGCTGGATCCGAACCTGGCTACCGGTATCATTGGTAAAGCCATTACTGAGGTCAACGCGCTCGATTGGATCCAGAAGTGGAGCAATGTCGGCTTCCTCGCGATCTCTGACAGTAACGGTGACGGTATCCTGCAGATCAACGAATTCTTCATGCGTGGAGATATCGTTGTACTGGCGACGCCGGAAATTGCCGGTTTGCCTTATGTGATCTCGGGACTGGTCGCAGCCGGCGGCATGGCAGCCGCGATGTCAACAGCGGACGGTCTGCTGCTGGCTATCGCCAATGCGCTGTCGCATGATCTGTACTACAAGATCATCGACCCCAAAGCCGATACCAAGCACCGCCTGATCGTAGCGCGGATTCTGCTGATCATCATCGGTGCCGCAGCAGCGTTTGTCGCCAGTATGAAACTCACCAGTATCCTGGGCGCGGTAGCCTGGGCCTTTGACTTTGCCATGTCAGGCCTGTTCTTCCCGCTGGTGCTTGGAGTATGGTGGAAACGGGCGAACCGTCAGGGCGCCATCGCCGGCATGTTCTTCGGACTGCTCGCAGGCACCTGGTACCTGTATATGGTCAGATGGGGTGGCATGGAGCCGTGGCTCTACATTGACCACCTGCGCTTTGGCATCATCGGTGCCTCAGTGAGCCTGGTCGCAATGATCGTCGTCAGCCTGGCAACGCCTGAACCTGACGAGGAAACAAAGCGGATGGTTGATGAGGTCCGTATTGCGAAAGGTGAATCGGTGCTCTCTTCGACGCACTAACTCTGATCACGTAAACTCTCAGCCGGGGCGGAGCATGTCTTCGCCCCGGCATTTTTTTACCGAAATTTGAGGACAGAAATGACGGCTGCTTTTCCTGTATGGGTCCTGGTGCTGGACTACCTTATGGGGGTCATTATGTGGACCCTGATTGGGCGGTTCGGGATGTCCATTTTTCTTCGGGAAGACACACATTTCTTTTTTGCCCGGTTCTTTATCCGGGTTACCAACCCCCTGCTGCACCTCTTTAATCCCATCACGCCGAAGTTTCTGATCCGCCCACTCGTGCCGCTATATGTGGCGTGGTTCTTTTTTATGATCCGCTTTTACCTGATGCCCTGGCTGCTGGGCTACACGGTAATGGGCATGCTTTCGTTCCCGCTGGAAAGCGAATTCGCGAGCGGACTGAACTGGTTTATCGGGAAACTGGTGAACTAAGACAAACAGCGGGCGCCCCGAACGGGGCACCCGGCAGAACAACGGCACTTAGCCTGAGCAGGAATTGACCTTGGGCAGGTCCGTCAATACCCGCTCTAAGGCATTCAAAAGGCGTTCGACGTTTTCAGGACGACAAGAGTGGCCCATCAGGCCAATACGCCAGACCTTTCCGGCCAGCGGGCCGAGGCCAGCACCAATCTCAATGCTCTCATCTTCAAGCAAGCGGGTCCGTACCGCCGCCTCGTCGATGCCCTGGGGTACGTTTACGACGCTTAGCTGCGGCAGTCTGATTGACGTATCATCAACCATCATCTCAAGGCCCAGTCGATTCAATCCTGTCACCAGCGTCTGTGAGATCTCACGATGGCGCTCCCAGGAGCGCTCAAGTCCCTCCTGCTTAACCAACCGAAGTGACTCGGCCAGGGCGAAGATACTGTTCACCGGAGCCGTATGGTGATACGACCTTTGGCTGCTCTCAGACCAGTAACCGTCAATCAGGCCAAGATCGTGAAACCACGTGCTGACCGGCGTCTGCCGCTGATTGATCTTCTCAAGGGCACGCTCGCTGATCGTGACAGGCGCAATTCCGGCCACGCAGGAAAGACACTTCTGGGCTCCCGAATAAACAGCATCCAGGCCCCATTCATCGACATAGAGCGGAGATCCGGTGAGAGAGGTTACGGTGTCACCGATGGTCAGACACCCATGGCGCTGCGCGATCTCGGCCAGCAGCCGGGCGTCGGACAATGCGCCCGTCGATGTCTCTGCGTGGACGAATCCAACGACCTTGGTGTCGGGATTGGCCTCAAGCGCCGCTTCAAGCTTCTTCGGATCGACAGGCTGGCCCCATTCGTCATCGATCGTGACAACCTCAGCCCCCAGACGAGTGGCCATTTCTGCCATACGCTGACCAAACACCCCGTTTCTGGCAATCACGACCTTGTCTCCTGCTTCCACCAGGTTGGTGAAGCACGTTTCCATGCCTGCTGACCCTGGGCCGGAAACGGGAAAGGTCAGTCGGTTCTCGGTCTGAAAGGCGTAGCGCAATAGATCCTTGACCTCATCCATCAGACCGACAAAAGCGGGGTCCAGATGGCCGATTGCCGGCTGGGCAAGCGCCTGCAGGACGCGGGGGTTAATCTCTGAAGGGCCAGGGCCCATTAATGTTCGGACGGGTAAGGTACGCACAGGCAAATCGATGACGTTCTCCACGGTCAAGCCCCCAAATAAAAATTTTCGTGGGACGGGAGCATACGGTGACTTTGCGTACCGCATGAGTGCGATTACTGATTTGCGGCATAAGGATCGGCTTATACCATAGGGAAACCGCAGGATTTTGGCCCGCGATAAGCGGAACCAAAAAAAGACCGGTTAGGGACGCTCTACCTGGAGATAAAGCAGTTCGGTTGCAAGCGTTGCGGCGGCGAGCGCCGTGACTTCAGCATGATCATAGGATGGTGCTACCTCCACAATATCCATACCCACAATATCGATGCCTTTGAGGCCGCGCAAGATCTGCAGCACCGTATTGCTCGAGAGCCCTCCCGCGACGGGAGTACCGGTGCCGGGGGCGAAAGCCGGATCAAGACAGTCAATATCAAAAGTCAGGTAAGCCTTTCGGCCAGCCACCCGTTCGCGCACGCGGTCGCTGACGGCTTCACAGCCAAGGTGATGAACCTCGTCCGCATCCAGGACAAGAAATTCATGCTGGTCGGCGTCGTACTCGGTTCTGATCCCGATCTGGGCCGAAACTGCGGGGTCGATCAGACCTTCACGAGGCGCCCGATAGAACATCGTCCCGTGATCAAACTCCCCGCCATTCTGATAGGTATCGGTATGTGCATCAAAATGAATCAGGGCAAGCTCCCCATGCACCGCGTGGTGTGCTCGCAATAACGGCAGACTAATAAAGTGATCCCCCCCAAAACTCATTAACGCCTTTCCTGATCGAATAATATCCAGCGCCCGGTCGTAAAGAGCCTGGGTAAACGCCGCACTGTCGCCCGGAGGGAATACCAGGTCACCGCAGTCCATCATCTTGAGGTGATCGGCCAGAGCGTACCGCCAGGGCCATCTGGCCTCCTCCCATCGCAGGTTGCCTGAAGCCTGACGGATTGCCGATGGGCCGCTGCGGGTTCCCGCGCGCCCGGTGGTCCCAAGATCATAAGGGACCCCCAGTATTGCAACGTCCGCCTCACCTCCGGTCGCATCCGAACTCAACGGCGCACCAAGAAAACCAAAGAGATTGGCATACAACGAGACATCATCCTGAATATCAATATCCGTCACGATCCTTATCCATGTGCAAATTAATCGGTTGAGGTCTACAGCGATATACCGACACTGCGCCCCGGTTATCCAGCCAAAGCACCGGCATACCTTACCCAAACAACCTCATGAGTTCTTTTTGTCTTATGCCTGTTCTTTGTTGTCTAGTCGATGGGTCTTTGATCGTCGATCACTTTACCATCGTTGGGCAGCGCATCTGCGCTGACAAACCCGACCTCACCGCGCAGGTTGCAGACTTCACGAACGGTTCTGGAAATGGCTTGGGCGAGGTCGTCATCTCCGTTTGAGTCTGGCGACATCTCACACAAAAGCCTCATCGCATCCGCATTATCAACGCGGGTCACCTCAAGCCGGGCCTTGCGGATCTCGTCGTGGCGGGAGACGACGGTCGCCACTTGCGAGGGGTGCACAAACATGCCTCTGACTTTGGTAGTTTGATCTGCCCTGCCCATCCATCCCTTGATTCGGGGACTGGTTCTGCCGCAGGAGCTGACACCTTCCAGAGTGGCGGAGAGATCGCCGGTGGCAAACCGAATCAGCGGATAACCGGGTCTGAGCGGCGTGACCAACACTTCACCAACTTCGCCGGGCGCCACGGGATCTCCGGTGCCTGGGCGGACAATCTCCAGCAGAATCTCCTCATCCAGAAGCAGTCCTTGTCGACTTTCTGATTCGAAACCAATCAACCCTACATCTGCCGTCGCATAGGCCTGCAGGACCTCCACACCATTTTCCGAAAGTTCCAGGCGCAAAGGCTCAGGCAGCGCCTCCCCAGACACCAAACCCAACCTTAGGCTGGACACATCGATCTGCATCTCTTTTGCCTTGGCAAGAAGAATCTTCAAAAAAGAAGGCGTTCCGACATAGAACTGCGGCCGAAGATGCCCCATCGCCTGCACCTGCAGTTCGGTCTGGCCGATCCCGGCCGGAAACACCGTGCAACCGAGAGCGTGCGCTCCGCTCTCGAGCATGAATCCCGCCGGTGTAAAGTGATAGGAGAAGGTATTGTAAACAAGATCGCCTTCGCGACAGCCCGCTGCGTGCAATGCCCGTGCAGTGCGCCAGAAATCTTCGGTATTTGCCTGGGGCTCAAAAATAGCGCCAGGCGAAGCAAAGACCCTGGGCAGTGCCCTGCCCTGAAGATCCGTGTAGCCCCCAAGTGGAGGCATTTTGGCCTGCGCCTGGGCCATTTCGGATTTTCGCGTGACCGGCAGTTTTGCCAGCGCAGATCGATCAGTGATGGATTCTGGATCCACCCCTTGCAACAGATCAGCGTATGCCGGAATGTTTGCCTTGGCGTGGCGCAGTTGTTCACGCAAATGCGCAAACTGCTGCGCTTCGCGCTCGTCGGGCGAACGGGTCTCCAGTCTGTCAAAATAATCGTTCATCAGATTCCCCCAAGGATCGCCGCACATCCGGGATATCTATCGCGATCAAGTCGTGAATGACTGACCCGGATCGAACTTTGCTGTTATTGTCGTGAGACCACCCACTCACAGTCGATCCGTTGTTCTGCAATCAACTGAGCCAGCGTTTTCGCCGCCGGTACGCCTTAACGTTGCGGAAACTTCTTCGGCCTTCCCCGCTGACGCCGAGGTAAAACTCCTTGACGTCTTCATTCTCGGCCAGGTCTGCTGCCTCACCGTCCATCACCACCCGGCCGTTTTCCAGGATGTAACCATAATTGGCATAGCGCAAAGCCATAGTGGTGTTCTGCTCGGCCAAAAGGAATGTCACACCCTCGGCCTCGTTCAATCTTTTGACAATCTCAAAAATCTCTTCAACAAGCTGGGGAGCCAAACCCATCGAAGGCTCATCCAGCAGAATCACTGTCGGACGCGCCATCAAAGCCCGGCCGACCGCCAGCATCTGTTGCTCGCCGCCCGAGGTATAGCCTGCCTGACTGGTGCGCCGCTCCTTCAAGCGCGGAAAGTACTGATAGACCAACTCAAGATCATCTGAAATCCTTTTGCGCCCATCTTTTCGGGTATAGGCGCCAGTCAGGAGATTTTCTTCTACGGTTAAATGCTCAAAACAGTGCCGGCCTTCCATGACCTGAATTACACCCCGACGCACCAACTCGTTAGGGGTCAGGCTGTGGACGTCCTCTCCCTTAAAAGTAATAGTCCCTTTGGTGACATCACCACGCTCGGCACCCAGCAAATTGGAAATCGCCTTGAGCGTGGTGGACTTGCCCGCGCCATTGGCGCCAAGCAAGGCCACGACACCCCCTTCCATGACTTCGAGAGAGACTCCCTTCAGCACGAGGATCACATGGTCATAGATCACCTCAATGTTGTTGACCACCAGCAGGGATTTGCTGTTGGTTTCCGCAACGGCGCTCATGGAGTCCCTCCCGTCATCATGACCAAAACGAATCGCCTGTTAGCAATCGCGAGGCGTTACGTTGTTCTCAGCCGCGTATGCTGCCGAGTCTGCCTCAATAAGCGGGCCGGTGATATCACGCAGTGGCTCATAGAACTTCGAAACGATATTCCACTGCTTCGCTTTCGCATCCCACTGCTGTACGGCGACCTTGCCAGGTCCTTCGTGGTTTTCACAGGTGATCTTCACCGGATAGGTAAAGCCCCCCAGGCCCAGCTCTTCAAGACGCGCTTCATCGACGTCAAGCGCCTCGAAACCGTCCCGGACATGCTTGCCCGTGACTTCCTTGGTGCCATGAATTTCCATCGCTTTACGGATCGCTTCGGTCGTCCACATGGCAGCGACCGTGCCCCGGTTGTACAGCACTTCCCCGATACGGTCACGATCACCCTTGCCAAGGCCCTTGTCATAGACATGCTTGCGGATGTCGTCGTGCACCGGGAATCCGCCGCCAGGCGCGTGGAACGCACCAGAAAGGTATCCATCTGCGGCATCACCGGCAGGCATGACATCGTTTTCAGAGCCTGACCACCAGACCCCAATGAAGTGATCCATCGGAAAGCGAATGGAAGCGGCTTCTTTGATGGCGACCTGGTTCATCACACCCCAGCCCCACATCAGAACCCAGTCAGGTTTTTCTTTTCGGATCTGCAGCCAGGTCGCCTTTTGTTCCTGTCCTGGATGATCTACGGGCAGTCCGCGGAACTCATAACCAAACTTGTCGGCCATGGCCTCCAGGGTTCGGATTGGTTCTTTACCGTACGCTGAGTTGTGATACACGAGGTAGATTTTCTTGCCTTTCAGAGCATCAAAACCGCCTTCCTGATCAGCGATGTACTGAACCAAAGCCGTGGCCTGGCTCCAGTAAGTCGCCGGGAAGTTGAATACCCACGGAAATACCTTGCCGTTTGCGGCAGAGGTTCTGCCGTAGCCCATGGAAAAGATCGGAACTTCGTCCACCGATGCCTTGGGAATCAGCTGGTAGGTAATACCTGTAGACAGGGGCTGGATCGCGAGCGCTCCTGAGGGTGACGTGTTCTTGATCTTCTCGTAACACTCGACGCCCTTTTTGGTGTTATAGCCTGTCTCGCAGTCAACGTGCTTGATCTTGACGCCGTTGATACCGCCGTCACGCTCGTTGAGCATGTTGAGATAATCGGTAAATCCGTTGGCGACAGGAATACCGTTCGGCGCATAAGGGCCGGTGCGATAATCCAGCGTCGGGATCACCAGTTCATAGGCATTGGCGCCTGATGCGAACATCGGCAAAGCCAACACCGCCGCTACAGCGGCTCCGGTCAGTTTTCTAAGATTCATCAATTGCCTCCTCTTAGTGTTGTGGTTGATACAGCAGTTTGCGGCTCTTTCGCCCCCTAATGCGGGAACGGCCAAAGCCGCAGTTTCTCCTTCGCAATCTGCCACAGCCGGGCAAGCCCGTGCGGCTCAACGATCAGGAAAAAGATGATCAGCATACCCATCAGCAGAATCTCTACGTGACCCGCCATGCCTGAACCAAAACCCATACCTCCTACCATAATATTTTTTAGCAAAATAGGTATCAAGACGATGAAGGCAGATCCCAAAAATGCTCCTAAAACGCTGCCCAGTCCGCCAATAATGATGATAAACAGCACGTAAAACGACTGGTTGATGTCAAATGCTTCCACGGGCTCGACGGACCCAAGGTACACCGCGAAATACAGTGCGCCGGCAACCCCGATATAAAAAGAACTCACCGCAAATGCGGAGAGTTTTGCCTGTAGGGGACGGATACCAATGAGTTCGGCCGCGATATCCATGTCTCGAATCGCCATCCATTCGCGGCCGACCCGACCGCGCACGATATTCTTGGCACTAAGTGCGAGCACAGCGACGACAGTTAGAGTGAAGAGGTACTTGGCAGCCGGAGTAGCCTCAGGACCAGTGATCTGGATACCGAAAAAGTCGATGGGCCTTACAGTAATCATGCCGGTCAGGTTGTAGTCATAAAACCAGCCAACCTTGTTGAACATCCAGACCAAAAAAAACTGTGCCGCAAGCGTGGCCACAGCAAGGTAGAAGCCCTTGATACGCAGACTGGGCAGACCAAAGATCATACCTACCGCTGCCGTAACGACACCCGAGAGCGCCAGCACAATCAGGAAATTGGCCTCTGGGAAAAACCCGACCAGTTTGAATGACGCATAGGCACCCACCGCCATGAAGGCCCCGGTGCCGAGCGACACCTGTCCGCAGTAGCCCGTGAGGATATTCAAACCAAGAGCTGCGAGTGCGTAAACCAGAAACGGCAGCAGTATCGCGTTAGCCCAATACTCGTTGATGACAAACGGAACCACCAGAAAGGCCAGAGCGAGCACACCGATCACAAACCAGCGGTCCTGGGCAATCGGGAACATCGCCTGATCTGAGATATAACTGGATTTGAGTTGGCCGCTTTCTCGATAGAACATCGTCAGACCCTCTCAATAATACGTTCGCCGAAAAGGCCCTGGGGCCTGAACAGCAAAAAGACGAGTGCCAGCATGTAGGCAAACCAGTTCTCAATAGCGCCACCCACCATCGGGCCGATATAGACCTCAGCCAGTTTTTCACCGACGCCGATAATCAGTCCGCCAACAATCGCGCCCGGCACTGAAGTGAATCCCCCGAGAATAAGGACGGGAAGCGCTTTTAGCGCAATCAGGGAAAGTGAAAACTGCACGCCGGATTTGCTGCCCCACATGATGCCGGCCACCAGGGCCACCATGCCTGAAACCGACCAGACGATGACCCAAATCTTATCGAGCGACACGCCGACGCTGAGCGCTGCCTGATGATCGTCGGCCACGGCACGAAGCGCCCGGCCGATGCGGGTGCGCTGGAAGAAAATCGCCAGGATTACGACCAGAACGGCTGCAGTCCCTGCAGCAAAAATTTCGAGCTGCTCAATATAAAGGTTAAAACTATCCAGCAGCCAGTCAGAAGCGCCTTGCGGTATGCCAATATCAAGCGGTTTGACGTCGGAGCCAAAAAGAATATCGCCAAGGCCTTCGAGCACAAATGCAAGGCCGATGGTCGCCATAAACAGGATGATTTCGTTCTGCTTTACCATAAAGCGCAGGACCGTTCGCTCAATCACCCATGCCAGTACGACCATGATGAGCCCCGTTGCGGGAATGGCCAGCCAGACCGGAAGCGTGAAGCCAAAGACCGCAAAGAACCAGCCGTCTTCAGCCAGAAAATCATAAAGGGCCAACGCAGCAAATAGCGCCATGACCCCCTGCGCGAAATTGAAAATTCCCGAAGCCTTGAAGATCAGCACGAAACCCAGGGCAACCAGCGCGTACATGACCCCTGTCATCAGGCCACTAATAATCACTTCCAGCAAAAAGATATCGAAAGCCATCAGCGTATCTCTCTGAATCCGGATTCAATCCCGTGTGGTGAACTCTGTCCTGTTCCGAATCTCTTAGTCATGGCTCACTCCAAGGTACGCATCGATGACATCCTGGTTGGTGCGCACTTCCTCAGGTGTACCTTCCGCAATTTTTCGTCCGTAGTCCAAGACCACCACGCGATCGGAGATATCCATCACCACACCCATATCATGTTCGATAAGAGCGATGGTGGTTCCGAATTCGTCATTGGTCTCAAGAATAAAGCGGCTCATATCCTCTTTTTCTTCGAGATTCATTCCGGCCATGGGCTCATCAAGCAACAGCAACGTGGGCTCTGCCGCCAGTGCCCGGCCCAGCTCGACCCGCTTTTGAAGACCGTAGGGCAAGCGGCCTACCGGGGTTTTTCGAATAGATTGAATCTCAAGAAAATCTATTACGTGCTCGACAAACTCTCGATGCTCGATCTCTTCACGACGCGCCGGACCGATATGCAACGCCTGCCAGAAAAGGGATTTACTCATATGGGTGTTACGCCCGGTCATGATGTTGTCCAGCGTACTCATGCCCTTGAAAAGCGCGATGTTCTGAAACGTTCTGGCAATACCGCCGGCCGCAGCATCGTGGGGGCGCATCTGCTTTCTGGCCTGCCCCTGGTAGGTGATCGTGCCTTGCTGGGGGTGATAAAAGCCGTTAATCACGTTGAGCATCGAGCTCTTTCCCGCACCATTGGGGCCGATGATCGAACGGACTTCGCCTTTGCGAATATCAAAGCTGACATCCACGAGCGCGTGCACGCCGCCAAAAGACAGTGATATGGCGTCCACTTCCAGGAGAATTTCGCTGGTCTGCTCGTTGGTCATCTTGCTAATCGATTTCTAGGCAATATTGGCGGCATGGGCTGCGTTTGTATTTCGGCCACTCAAGCAGCTGCACGCGAGTGCTCCTCAGACACGGCTGCATCACGAATTTCAAGGTCCGCCTCGATCTGGCCCTGACGGCCATCCTCAAACATCACTTCGGTGCTGATAAAGCAATTCTTGCGTCCGTCGAACAGTGCTTCAATCAGGTCGCCATACCGCTCGTTAATGATTCGCCGGCGTACCTTCCGCGTTCGTGTGAGCTCCCCATCATCAGGGTCCAACTCCTTATGCAGTATCAGAAAGCGTCGAATCTGCGATGAGGAGAGGTGTGAATCCTGAGCAAGACTCTGGTTGACCTGCTCAATACATTCCTGAACCAGCGCGTACACCTCAGGATGCGCTGCGAGCTCCTGGTAGCTGGCATAGGCAACGTTATTTCGCTCAGCCCAGTTGCCCACTGCGTCAAGATCAATGTTGATAAAGGCCGTCACAAAATCGCGCTGATCACCAAAGGTAACGACTTCCTTGATCTCGGGGAAAAACTTCAGCTTGTTTTCAAGGAACTTGGGCGCAAACATGCTGCTGTCATTGAGTTTGCCGACATCCTTAGCGCGGTCGATGATTCTGAGATGACCCTCGTCATCAAAGTAGCCCGCATCGCCTGTGTGCACCCAGTTGTCTGAGGTCTTGGTCTCGGCGGTTGCCTCGGGATTCTTGAAGTATTCCTTAAAGACGCCGGGGCTGCGGTACACCACCTCGCCGTTCTCCTCGATCCGCACCTCTACCCCCGGTGGGGGTGTTCCAACGCTCTCGGAACGTACAACCCCGTCAGGCTGCATAGTGATAAAGACCGTGGCCTCGGTCTGGCCATAGAGTTGCTTAAGGTTAATGCCCAATGATCGATAGAACTCGAAAATCTCGGGGCCAATGGCCTCCCCGGCGGTATAAGCCACCCGGACCCGGCTCAGGCCAAGCGTATTCTTTAATGGCCCATAGACCAGCAATTCACCCAGCCAGTAGTGAAAGCGGTCCCAGGTCGGCACTGACTGGCCATCCATCAGCGCCACCCCGGTCTTTTTGGCAACCTTCATGAAGTGATCAAAGAGGCTGCGCTTTAAGCGTCCGGCGTCTTTCATCCGGATCATGACACTCGTGAGCACGCTCTCAAACACCCGCGGCGGGGCGAAGTAAAACGTTGGTCCAATCTCCCGCAGGTCCTGGGCGACCGTGTTGGTGCTTTCGGGGCAGTTGACACAAAAACCCGCGACCAAACCCATCGCGAACGAGAACACGTTGTCTCCCACCCAGGCCATGGGCAGGTACGCAAGCACCTCCTCGTCAGCGGTGATCCCGTCAAACTCATTAGTGTTGCGGGCAGTAACCAAAAGATTTTCATGGGACAGCACCACCCCTTTGGGCCTTCCCGTTGTGCCGGATGTATAAAGGATGATCGACGTATCAGACGACTTGCCTTTTTGAATCTCCGCGTTGATCTTGTCCGGATCGGCCTTTAGAAGTTCACGGCCTCGCGCCATGACGGTCTCAATATCCATCACCACCCGCGGATCGTATTTGCGCAGACCCTTGGGATCGCAATAAATGACGCGCTCAACTCTTGGGCACTGCTCCCGGATCTCCAGGGCCTTGTCTACCTGCTCCTGGTTTTCTGCGATGATGAAGCGCGCCTCGGCGTGGTCCACCACATACTGGATTTCCTCAGCCACCGAATCCTGGTAGGCAGGCACCGGCACACCGCCGAGCGCCTGAGCAGCAATCATTGACCCGTAAAGGCGCGGGCGGTTATCCCCGATAATGACAAGGGTATCGTTTCGGGCGAAGCCAAGATCGGCCAGCCCTGCCGCCAGCGCAAAGGACTCTTCGCAGAGCTGCCCTAGAGTCCAGGTCTGCCATATACCGTAGGCCTTTTCGCGCATTGCGGGGCGCTCGGCATCGTGCTCGAGCCGCTGCAACAGCAACTGCGGGAAAGTCTCGCCCTGCAATTCAAGCGAGTTCACCATATCCTCTCCTTAAAACTTCTTCGAGCCTGCCTCTACTTTTGCCTCTACACCTATAGAGACGCCCGATCTCACCGTCCAGGCTTGACGGAAACTCCTCGCCACCGAGTTTACTCAGGGGAAACGCGAAACGCGAGTGCTGCAGCAGACGGCTGCAGCAAAACCTCCAAAATCCGGCCCAAATTTGACCCGGGTCAGGAGATTAATGGTTAAAAAGGGATGTCGTCGTCGAAATCCCCGGAAGCAGAGCCCCCAGAACTTGCCTCGCCAAAGTCGGGAGTCGACCCACCCTGGGTATCCCCTCCGCCACCGCGGCCTCCCAACATCTGCATGTCCGCGGCGACAATCTCGGTGGTATACCGCTCGTTTCCGTCCCGGTCTTCCCACTTACGCGTCTGCAGGCGTCCTTCGACGTACACCTGAGACCCTTTCTTCAGATACTCGCCGGCGATTTCTGCAAGCCTGCCGAAGAAGACCACCCGGTGCCATTCCGTCTTTTCCTGACGTTCACCGGATTGACGATCTTTCCAACTGTCTGTGGTAGCAATGGTGACATTGGCAATTGCATTGCCGTTTGCCGAATAACGGACCTCTGGGTCCCGTCCAAGATTGCCCACCACGATTGCCTTGTTGATGCCTCTTGCCATTTTCCTGTCTAGTCCTAATCCCTATTGGTTTGATAAGTTGATCTTATTAGATCATTGCCCCCAGTATACCCGGGTTCTTTAGCATTGAAGCACTTCGTCCCTCGTGAGTGCAACTCATCTTGAGTCGAATTTTATTGACGGACTATTTTTGATTAGCTATAAGAATCGCAGAAAAAAATGACAACGGCCCGTGTGGTGGCAAGTCGGGACTGGAGGAGAAAATGAGCGTCACAGTCTCGATTGACGTCAGAAATGTTTCCAAGATTTTTGGTGCGGGCACCGAGCAACAAGTCGTTGCACTTGACGATGTCTCGGTATCCATCGCACAGAACGAATTCTTTACGCTGCTCGGCCCATCCGGTTGCGGCAAGACTACCCTGCTTCGGCTGATCGCCGGCTTCGAACACCCTACCCAAGGTTCGATTCTGCTGGAGGGAGCGGAAATCAGCGCCCTGCCCCCCTTCCAGCGCCCAGTTAATACCGTCTTTCAGAACTACGCGCTTTTCCCGCACATGAGCGTCTCGCAGAACATTGCCTTTGGTCTTGAGATGCAGGGTCGACCCAATGACGAGGTCGCAGAGACGGTTCACAACATGTTGAATCTCGTCAAAATGGAAAGCCTCAAGGACCGTCGCATTGATCAGATCTCAGGGGGACAACAGCAGCGGGTCGCCCTGGCCCGCGCGCTTGCGCCACGGCCGAAGGTGCTCCTGCTGGACGAACCGCTCTCCGCACTCGATCTGAAACTGCGAAAGGAAATGCAGGTTGAACTCAAACGGCTGCAGCACGAAACGGGAATCACCTTCATCTTTGTCACACATGATCAGGAAGAAGCCTTGACGATGTCTGACCGTGTCGCGGTCATGAGCGAGGGGAAAATCCTGCAGATCGGGGCGCCGCATGAAATCTACAACCGGCCCAACAACCGATTTGTGGCGGACTTCATCGGTGATACCAATTTCATTTCCGCAGACGTGATCGACCGTCAAACGAACCAGGTCCGCGTCCGGCTTCCCGGCGGCGGCGAAATCACCATACCCGCAGCCGACGATCTGCCAGCAGGCAATCAAGTTACCCTCGCGATACGGCCAGAGCAGACGCGCATCGCAACCGCCGACGATCCCGTCGCGATGCAGGGCACGCTTGCGGACGAGATCTATATCGGAACCGATACGCAGTACCGTATAGACATCGGCGCGACTGATCCCTTTGTCGTGCGGGTGCAGAACACTGATGGTGAAACGCGCCAGATCACGCCTCAGTCAGGGGTGGGCGTCTATGTGGACCCCGGCAGGGTTCGGATTCTCAAAGACTGAGCCATGAGCTCCGATCACACCAGCGACAGTCAAGCCTTCGAGAGTCTGGAGGCAAAAGCTTACCAGAGAGAGGTTCGACGCAACCTGCTGCTCTCTACCCCCGCACTGATCGTGCTGTTCTGCGCCGCATCAGGGCCGCTGCTGATTATGCTGGTCTTTTCTTTCCTGACAGCCGGGGATTACGGAGGCATTAAATGGCAGTTCTCTACTGAGGCGTGGTTTCAAGTCGCTTTTTATAAAGATATCTTCGACGAGACCGTTACGATTGCCGATGCCCATCTTTCCATCTTCTGGCGCTCGGTCAAGCTCTCATTTTTGACCACACTGGTCGCCTTTTTGCTGGGCTTTCCGACGGCCTACTTCATCGCGACCCGCCCGGTGGAAACCCGCAACATCTGGCTCTTTTTGGTCACCATCCCGTTCTGGACCAATCTTCTGATACGCACCTTCGCGATTCTCGAAATCATCCGAAACCAGGGACTGGTCAACACAGTGCTTATTGGGCTGGGGGTAATCGACCAACCTCTCGACATGCTGTTCACCGATATCGCCATTCTGCTAGGCATGACCTATGTCTACATCCCGCTGATGATCCTGCCGATTTATGCGTCGATGGAGCGCCTGGACTTTCGACTGGTGGAGGCGGCCTACGATCTTTATGCATCCCGATGGCGGGTACTGGTGCGCGTGATCCTGCCGCTAGTGAAACCGGGCGTTATTGCAGGTTCAATTCTTGTCTTTATTCCGTCTCTGGGCGCCTATGTCACGCCCCGTGTCCTTGGCGGTGGAAAACACCTGATGATCGGCAATCTTATTGAACTGCAATTCGGTCAGGGGCGTAACTGGCCGCTGGGTGCCGCCCTGTCGCTCACTCTGCTGGTTATCGTGATGGTCGCGCTGATGGTTTATGTCCGGTCGGTGCAAAAAGAAGGCGCGGGTCATGGTCATTAGACCGCGTCCGTTCTCAATCAAACGGATGCCGGGATTCAGCCTGCTGGCGCTGGCCTGTTTTTTTGCCCTGTACATGCCGCTGGCGCCACTGGTCGTCTATTCTTTCAATGCGGGCAACAACATCGCCTTGTGGGAAGGATTGTCGCTACGCTGGTATGTTGCCGCCTGGGAAAATGATCTCGTTCAAAGTGCGGCGATCCGATCGGTTGTCGTGGCGACTATCGCCTCGCTGATCGCCACCGTGCTGGCCACGATGGCGGCGCTTGGCACTACCCGCACACGTCCCTATCGCGGCCAGACCTCCATCTATGCCATGGTCAATCAGCCGCTCATGGTGCCTGAAATTGTTACTGCGGTCGCGCTGCTGATTCTGTTCGCCCTGATCAAGGAATCAACGGGGTACCACGGCTACGCCTATCTGGTCATTGCGCATACGGCCTTTTGTATTCCTTTTGCTTATCTTCCGATCCGCGCACGCCTTGAAGGCATGGATCATGTTCTGGAAACCGCGGCGGCCGATCTCTACGCGACGCCCTGGCGTACCTTTACGAAAGTGACCCTGCCTTTGCTGCTGCCGGGGATCCTGGCCGGCGCTATGCTTGCTTTCGTGATTTCGCTGGACGACGTCGTCATCACTGAATTTGTGAAATCTGCCGGTCAGGACACTTTGCCCACCTACATGCTGGGTCAATTGCGGCGAAACATTACGCCGGAGATTAATGCGATCTCGACCGTACTGCTGGGTGTCTCTGTCATAATGGTCACAGTCATCTTTTTCTTGAGTCGTAAGAAGACGTAAAGCTGAAATCAGTCAGTAACCGTAACCACAACAACCGTAGGAGGAAACAATGAAACTCATGTTCAATGCCATTCTCTCAAGCCTGATGCTGGTCTTCAGCGGCATCACAATGGCGGCAGGGGAATTGAATTTTTACAACTGGGGTAACTACACCAATCCGGAACTCATCGAGAAGTTTGAAAAAGAAACCGGTATCAAAGTCACGATTACCGACTATGACTCCAATGAAACCGCGCTTGCCAAAGTGCGTGCTGGAGGCCATGGCTTTGACCTTGCGGTTCCGTCCCACAGCCATCTTCCGATCTGGGTCTCAGAAGGCTTGATCGCGAACGCGCGGGTAGACCAGATGCCTAACTTCAAGAACGTGGCAGAAGAATGGCGCAATCCCGATTGGGACCCAGGCCGGCAATATAGTGCACCCTGGCAGTGGGGCAGCGTCGGCGTGATGGTGGATACCTCGGTCTACAGCGGCGACATCAATACCTTTGGGATCATTCTCGATCCGCCTGAAGAATTGATCGGCAAAATCAATGTGGCCCCTGAAATGAACGACGTCATCAGCTCAGCCCTGCTTTATCTGGGAGGCGAAGCCTGCTCAGGTGACAAGGCACTGCTGAAGAAAGTCCGCGACAAGCTGGTTGAAGCAAAACCGAAGTGGAAATCTATGGACTACGGCGTTATCGAGAAGTTTGCAGGACGCGATCTTGCCGCATCCCTCTACTGGAACGGGGCCGCCTTCCGTGCGCGACTCAAGAATCCGGATGTCCGCTATGGTTACCCCAGAGAGGGCTACTCACTTTGGGCCGATGCGGTCGTACTTCTGAAAGACGCCAAGAACGTCGAAGAAGCCAAGACCTTCATGAACTTCATCATGGCGCCGGAAAATGCCGGGCTGATTTCTGCATTTGCGCGATACGCCAACAGCATTGTCGGATCAGAGAAATACATGCCTGAGGATATGGCGACAGCCCCTGAGGTGGTGGTTCCGGCGGAGTTCATCGGAGCGGGCAAGTTCTACCCCACCTGCTCTCCGGAGGTTCAAAAAATCTATACCGCAATCTGGACTGAACTCCAGAAATAATCCTTCACTGCCCGGGTCGGCTCGTCCGGCCCGGGTACGCTTTCTTTTCGAATCATGACGACTATGAAGGGGTTTCCCGTTCCCAAAGAACAACGGGTACCGCGTGACCTTTGGGATCGCGCTCCCTGGAACATTTGGTCCTTCCAGCACATCCGGGAAATCCTGCCGACAACAGAAGTCTGGCGCGGCTCGGGGCCCGTCTGGCAACTCACAGAAAATCCAGTCGATCTTGATCCCATCCCTTTTGACAGTCAGTCAGGACAAGCCACCACAATCATTGACTGGCTCTCGCAGAATTTTGCCGACGGGATCGTGGTTTTGCACGGGGGCGAAATCCGGTACGAGCGTTACTTCAACGACATGACAGCGCGTACGCTACACCTGTCTCAGTCGATGGCGAAATCCGTAACATCAGCAGTCGCAGGCATTCTGGTGTCACGCGGCCAGTTGGATCCCGAGGAACAAATCACTACCTATCTCCCCGAACTCGCGAAAACCGGCTGGAAAGACGCCAAGTTGCGCCACGCTCTGGATATGACTTCGGGTGTGCGTTACGTAGAGGATTACGAAGCATTGGACTCGGACATGGCCTCCACCGATATTGCGTCGGGCTGGCGGTCAGCAAAACCCGATATCCCGTACTTCCAATGTATTTGGGACCAGATTCTGAGCCTGAACGAGACCGTGCGCGAGCATGGCGAAATATTTGAATACCGCTCTATTGAGACCGATGTACTCGCCCACTGCATGGAGCGGGTAACGCAGACCCCGCTCGCTGAGCTGATCAGCCGTGAACTGTGGCAGCCGCTCGGCGTTGAGGAAAGCGCCTGCTTCACGGTCGATGGCGCGGGTTATCCCCTGGCCTGCGGTGGATTCAACGCGACGGTTCGCGACTACGCCCGCTTTGGCGAGATGCTGTGCAACGACGGCGCGGCGAACGGCCAGCAAATTGTTCCCAAGGCCTGGATCGCTGATTCGCTGAATGCCGACGCCTCCCTCTTCAGCGACACCAACAACATGGATCTCGATAACGGGGCTTATCGTAACCAGTTCTGGATCCGCGATGTCGACCGGCGCATCCTGATGGCACGAGGTGTTTTCGGGCAGATTATCTATGCGGATCTGGACAACCGCGTCACGATCGCGCGCCTTGCCAGTTGGCCTGAATTTATCTCAAGCGAACGAAAAACCGATGACCTACGGGCATTTGATGCCATTACCAGATTCCTGACGAATCACTGATATGAGCGATCTTGAACTTTGTTATCTCCCGGCGACAGAAGCGATTGAGCGCTTCAAAGCCAAAACCCTTTCGCCCGTGGAACTGCTGGAAGCGCTGATCAAGCGCTCTGAAGAGGTGGACCCCGTCATTAACGCATTCACCTATCGGCATTTCGATGAAGCCATGGCAAACGCAAAAAAGGCCGAAGCCAAATACGCTTCGGGCAAGCGCACCAGGGCTCTTGAAGGATTGCCGATCGGGATAAAGGACGAGAATTTCATCAAGGGCAAGCCGACGTCCAGCGGCTCGCTGATCATGAAGGATTTTGTCGCGGACACGACGTCTGTCGGCAACGAGCGCATATTACGCGCCGGCGGCATTGTGCATGCAAGAACCGCTACGCCTGAGTTTTCGTCCGCCGCTTATACCCACTCACGATTGTGGGGGGTGACACGCAATCCCTGGAATCCCGAGTTCACGCCAGGAGGCTCCTCGGGTGGCGCAGCTGCCTCGCTTGCAGCGGGCACCAGCGCCATTGCGACGGGTTCTGACATCGGCGGTTCTATCCGGATTCCGGCAGCCACCTGTGGTCTCGTCGGGTACAAACCGCCCTACGGCCGCAACTCCGACGATCCGCCTCTTAATCTGGATTTTTATTGCCACACAGGACCTTTGGCACGAAACGTCAGCGATACCATCCTGCTCCAAAACGTCATGTGCGGACCCCACCCCAAGGATATGGCAAGCCTTCGACCCAAATTGCGCCTGCCTGCAGACTATCCTCCCATCAAAGACTGGAAGATTGCGTTTTCGATGGATCTTGGTTTTTTTGAGGTGGACCCGGACGTGCAGAAAAACACGCTCAAGGCCCTCGACGTATTTCGTGATCTTGGCGCCACGGTGGAGGAAGTTGAGATTGGCTGGGATCACCGGGCCCTCGATGCCGGTATGGCCTACCTGTCCCATATCTTCGGGGCATACATGGCGACTTACCTTGTGGAACACGCTGACAAAATGACCAGTTATGTACGCCAGTGGGCAAAAGAAGCTCAAAAATCCACCTCGGCAGATTTTCTTCAGACCCTGGAAGTGGCCAATGAGATGTACGCAACGGTCGGACCCTTGCTGGAAAAATACCAGGTGCTGGTTTGTCCTACTACTGCGCTGCCCGCGGTACCGGCTGATTTTGATCACTCGACCGACACGCTCTCAATCAACGGAAGGCAAGTTAACCCAGCTCTGGGGTGGGTAATGACCACGCCCTTTAACTCCTTGAGCCGCTGTCCGGTACTGACCCTGCCGACGGGGCGAGCGAGTAACGGCGTACCAACAAGTATCCAGATAGTCGGGCGCACCTATACCGACAAGGATGTATTCCAGGCCGGCATGGCCTATGAATCCGTTGCACCCGGATGGTTTGCGCAAAATGGTGTCAGGCCGGACATCTCAGGTGGCTGATTCTTCTTCGCTAGAGCGAGACACGATCTCGCTGGCCAACTGGCGGCAAAGCCCCTACAACCGATTCTCGTTTCACCATGTGCGCGAGTTCATCCCCACCGCCGATGTTCCAAGCGAACATCGGCCCATGGCATTCACGGCCAATTTGATTGATGCGGCGTGGCTTGCTGGCGAGCTCAATGAACACGATCTTTCGCAAGCCCTTGAAGCTTCCAGCACCGATGCGTTTGTGGTGGTCAGGCAAAACGAGCTGATTTTTGAGTGGCGTGCAGATCATTACCAAAGCGCACAGCCGCACATTCTTTTTTCCGTCAGCAAATCCGTCACCGGGCTGCTGGTAGGAGTTCTTGAATCCCAGGGTCTCATTGACCCTGCAGCCGAGGTAGGCGATTACCTTTCAGAAGCCAAGGACTCGGGCTACGGCCACTGCACCGTTCAGCAGGTCCTTGATATGCAGGCCCAGGTTGCATTTATCGAGGATTACCACGACCAAACCGGGGCCTTTGCCCGCTACCGCTCTGCCACCGGGTGGAATCCACCTTCGGCCTCCGCCGCAGAATCCGAAGGTCTAGCCGATTTTCTGTTATCCCTCAAGAGTACAGGCGACCCTCACGGGGAAGTCTTTAGATACCTTTCTCCGAACTCGGATCTTCTCGGTATCATCGTAGAACGTGCGACGCATCATCGTTTCGCTGATCTTTTGGCCACCCATATCTGGCAGCCGCTGGGTTGCGCACATGACGCCTACATCACGGTGGATCACAAAGGCGCGGCCCGGTCAGCCGGGGGCCTGTGTGTTCATCCATTTGATCTGGCTCTGTTGGGCAGCGCCATCGCACAGGCTGCTGCAGGCGAAGACCATCCTGTGATCCCACGCAAGTGGATTAACGATACGCTTTCAAACGGCAATCTCGACGCGTGGCGGTCAGGCGACTTTGCCAACTTCCTGCCAAACGGCAACTATCGCAATCAGTGGTACCTCAACGATACCGGCTCACCGGCAATCCTGGCGATCGGGATTCATGGTCAATGGCTTTATATCGAGCCCAAAACCCAGACCGTCATCGTAAAGTTTTCTTCCGAGGCGCAACCGGTCGATGAGGCCGCCGATATCGAACTGATCGAATTTTTCGACCGGGTCTGCCACATACTCAACTGATTCGACGCGTTGCTGCGCGTCTGGCTGATAGTGGGCCAGATCAATCAGGCGCCAATACCCCTGGTACCGCGTGGGCCTGCTTTGGATCGAAACAACTTTCATCTACGCGCAGGTAGGCAACGGAATCCTTTGGCAGCACGGTCACCTCGTCTACTCCGTTTAGCGCGCCGAGACTCTGCTCGATGGCGCCAGACGTAAGATCACGTTCGCGTTCCAGCCGCAAGGTGACACTGTTTCTCAGTTGCGGGGTTCTGCCGGTCAATGCCACCACCAGCCACATTAGCGTCGCCAGAACACAAAAGGCGAACACTCCCGAACTGCCAAAAAGGCCCAGCAGGATACCGCCCAACGCTCCGCCGGCAAAAACGCCCGCAAATTCGAAGGTGTTGTAAACCCCGATCGCGGTGCCCTTGGCGTACCCCGGGGAAAGGCGGGTCATCAGGGACGGCAACATTGCTTCGAGCAAATTGAAGCCAACGAAAAAACACACCAGACCGGCGATCAGCGATATCGCCTGATCGGCTCCGGAAAAAAGCACACACTGCCCGACGAGCACGATAAGGATGGCTAACCGGAATACCCAGAACGTCCGTTCTCGTCGCATCCCCAGAATAAGCAAGGGGGCCATCAGCAGTATTGAGCCCACCAGAACAGGAACATAGACCTGCCAATGGCTGTCCCGCTCAAGCCCGAGCGTCTCCACCAGGGCGAACGGCGCGACGACAAAAACGGCCGTCAGTACCATGTGCAAAGTAAAAATCCCCACGTCCAGTCGAAGCAGGTGGGCATTGGCCATGACCTCGCGGAAATAATCCTTCGAAGCCCTTGATCCTGGATCCCCGGCCGCATGGCGTGGCGTAGGCACCCACCAGACGACGACCACGATACAGCCCAGAGCCAGCACCGCAGTCAGCCAGAAAATCCCGCCCACCCCGATCCAGCGGTCCAGCGCCGGACCGGCCATCAAGGCAAGCAGGAACGACGCGCCGATACTCATTCCAATCAGCGCCATGGCCTTGACCCGCTGCTGTTCCCGGGTCAGATCTGCCACCAGCGCAAGCACGACCGCAGCAATCGCACCGCTGCCCTGAAGCGCCCGGCCGATGATCACGCCGACGAGAGTATCTGCCATGGCAGCAACGACACTGCCGGCCGCGAATACCAGCAATCCGAAAACAATCAGAGGTTTGCGGCCAAACCGGTCCGACAAAGTGCCGAAGGCGATCTGGAACAGGGCCTGCGTCAAGCCATAGATCCCGACAGCGAGGCCGATCATAAAAGGGGTTGCGCCCTCCATTTGGGCGGCATACAGCGCCATGACCGGCAGCACCAGGAATAAACCGAACATGCGCAGGCTGAATACCCCGGCAAGCGCACCAACTGAGCGCCGCTCGGAGCGGTTCATTGGGGATTTTTCGGAGCGCAACGTCAGCGGCGTCTCATCGGCATGAAAATGATCCGGGGCTTTAATCCCCTGTCAGGTTCCGGTGGGGGAACGGTTTGCGGTTCTGCGAACAAGAGTACGTGAAAAGATTTTGAACGCAGCGTCACAAGGGACGTAATATTAACAGTTTGCTTTTTCGCAACCCAGTATCCATGCGCCAAATCAAGATTCGCGGGGCCCGGACCCACAACCTGCAGAGCGTCGACGTCGACCTGCCGCGCGACAAGCTGATTGTGATCACGGGGCTTTCCGGATCCGGGAAGTCCTCCCTTGCCTTCGACACGATCTATGCCGAAGGCCAACGCCGTTACGTCGAATCGCTCTCTGCCTACGCTCGGCAATTCCTGTCTCTGATGGAAAAACCGGACGTGGACCTCATCGAAGGTCTGTCGCCGGCCATCAGTATCGAGCAAAAAGCAACGTCACATAACCCTCGTTCGACCGTCGGGACGGTGACCGAAATCTATGACTACCTGAGGCTGCTTTATGCACGGGTCGGGGAGCCAAGGTGCCCGGATCATGATGTCACCCTGGCCGCAAGTTCGGTGAGTGAAATGGTCGACCGGGTGCTCGCCCTTGAGGAGGGAACCCGAATTTTGCTCCTCGCGCCGGTGGTTAAGGATCGCAAGGGGGAATATCAGCAACTGTTCAAGGGCCTGCTCAGCCAGGGCTTTATCCGGGCGCGGATCGATGGCGTGGTCCATGAATTGGATACCCCGCCTGAACTGGATCGCAAGCGAAAACACAGCATCGATGTTGTTGTCGATCGCGTCGTCATCAAGCCGGATATTGCCCAGCGCCTCGCAGAATCGTTTGAGACGGCACTCGCCATCGCGGACAGTCTCGCCCTGGTGCAGGTGCTGCCGCGGGAAGAAGAGGCCCCCTCCGAGGCCCAGGAGATACTTTTCTCGGCACGCTATTCCTGCCCGCACTGCGGGTACAACCTGACAGAACTTGAGCCCCGGCTTTTTTCTTTCAACAATCCGGCTGGCGCCTGCCCCGATTGTGACGGGCTTGGGGCTCGCCAGTTTTTTGACCCTGCCCGAGTGATCCATGATGAGACATTGAGCTTGGCAGCGGGTGCCATTTCAGGCTGGGACCGGCGTAACGCGTTTTATTTCCAGATGCTGAACTGTCTTGCGGAGCACTACGGCTTTGATGTTGAAAAACCGTTCCGGCGCCTTTCAAAGAAAGTTCGGGACATCATTCTTTACGGCAGCGGGAAAGAAAAGATCAACTTCAGTTATCTGCGCTCGCACGGACGACGGCCGCGGCGACGGTCACACACGTTTGAAGGCGTCATTCCCAACATGGAGCGTCGATACCGGGACTCGGAATCCAACACGATTCGTGAAGAACTTGCCCGATATCTCAACACCCAGTCCTGTGAAAGCTGTCAGGGGAGCCGTCTGAAGACCGGTGCGCGGCATGTGTTCGTTGGCAATCAGCCGGTGCATCGGTTGACCGCCATGCCGATTGAGTCCTCGCTCGACTTCTTCGAATCGCTCTCACTACCAGGGCATCAGGGCGAAATCGGCGAACGCATCATCCGCGAGATCAGTGAGCGATTGCGCTTTCTGGTCAACGTTGGCCTGGAATATCTGACGCTGGATCGTACTGCCGAAACACTGTCGGGGGGAGAAGCCCAACGTATCCGGCTCGCCTCTCAGATCGGCTCGGGGCTGGTCGGCGTGATGTATATCCTGGACGAACCCTCCATCGGGCTTCATCAACGTGACAACCAGCGCTTGCTGGATACCCTGTTTCACCTCCGCGACCTCGGCAACACGGTGGTGGTGGTCGAGCATGACGAAGAGGCCATCCGCAGCGCTGATCATATCGTTGATCTTGGTCCGGGCGCGGGGGTTCATGGCGGCCGCATCGTTGCCGAGGGCAGTCTCGACCAGGTCCTCGAGGCGCCGGAATCGGTCACCAGCCAGTACCTTCGCGGGACCCAGAGGATCGATGTGCCTGATGAGCGCACCAAAAACGATCCCGATCGACAACTCACGATTACAGGAGCGGCGGGCAACAACCTTGACCGCCTCGATATCTCGATTCCGGTGGGACTTTTGACCTGCGTGACCGGCGTTTCGGGCTCTGGCAAATCCACGCTCATCAACAACACGCTTTATCCCGCCATGGCGCGCCACCTTCATGGGGGGCGTGAGCCGCCGGCAGCCCATGAGGGCATCACGGGACTGGACCAGTTTGACAAAGTTATCGATATCGACCAAAGCCCCATCGGGCGCACCCCCCGATCCAACCCGGCAACGTATACCGGCCTTTTCACCCCAATCCGGGAACTCTTTGCCGGAACACCTGAAGCCCGTGCCCGAGGCTACAAGGTCGGGCGCTTTTCGTTCAACGTGCGTGGTGGGCGCTGTGAAACCTGTCAGGGCGATGGGCTGATCAAGGTGGAAATGCACTTTTTGCCCGACATCTATGTGCCCTGCGATACCTGCCAGGGGAAGCGCTACAACCGTGAGACCCTAGACATCCGCTACAAAGGCCGGACTATTCATGAAGTACTGGAGATGACGGTTGCAGAAGCCGGCGAGTTTTTCGACGCGATCCCTGTGATCAAGCGAAAACTCGATACTTTGCTTGCCGTGGGACTCGGCTATATCCGTTTGGGCCAGAGCGCAACGACGCTTTCGGGTGGAGAAGCGCAGCGCATCAAGCTATCCAGAGAACTCTCCAAACGTCCCACAGGCAGAACACTCTATATTCTGGATGAACCCACCACCGGGCTGCATTTTCACGATATCCGCCAACTGCTGGGTGTGTTGCATCGCCTGCGGGATCAAGGCAATACGGTCGTCGTGATCGAGCACAACCTCGATGTCATCAAAACCGCGGACTGGTTGATCGATCTTGGACCCGAAGGCGGGCAACGCGGGGGGAGACTCGTCGGCACCGGCACGCCCGAAACTCTCGCGCAGAATGCCGAATCCTACACCGGCCAGTTTTTGAAAGACCTCTTGTAGCGGGCCTGGCAGACCGGTCTTCATAAAACTCCCTGGCGGGAAAGCCATCAAGTTTGCTTCTTGGTAAGACCGTCTGACCATGATTTACGAGATCCCGACTCGTCATGTGTTACTGTGGTGCTCTGACTCGGTTACATTCGCCACGCCCGGGATATTTGCCGGTTTCCGGGCTCCAATCGGGAAATAACTCATGGCTGATTCAGGCCCGGATACTGATCTTGACCCCCTCGAAACCCAGGAGTGGCAGGACGCGCTCAGTGCAGTCATCGAGCGGGAAGGTCAGGAGCGGGCGCATTTTCTTCTTGAGACCCTGATCGACCAGGCGCGCCGCAGCGGTACCCATATTCCCTTCCGGCCGACGACCGCCTACCTCAATACTATTCCGGCAGCACATGAGGCCCGCAGTCCCGGCGACCCTGCGATCGAGTGGCGTATCCGGTCGCTGATTCGATGGAATGCGCTCGCCATGGTGATGCGGGCGAACCAGACGAGCAGTGAACTCGGCGGCCATATTGCAAGTTTTGCCTCAGCCGCGACTCTCTATGACGTAGGATTCAACCACTTCTGGAGAGGTCCGCAAGCAGAACACGGCGCCGATCTTGTGTTCTTCCAGGGACATTCCGCGCCGGGAATTTATGCCCGGGCCTTCCTCGAAGGTAGGCTGACCAAAGAGCAGTTGGAAGGCTTTCGCCAGGAAGTCAAAGGGCAAGGCCTGTCCTCCTATCCCCATCCCTGGCTGATGCCTGACTTCTGGCAGTTCCCGACGGTTTCCATGGGCCTTGGGCCGATCCAGGCCATTTACCAGGCCCGCTTCATGCGTTACCTCCAGAATCGCGAATTCATCCCGCACTCGAACCGGAAAGTCTGGGCATTTGTGGGCGATGGCGAGATGGACGAACCTGAGTCGACGGGCGCTCTGGGACTGGCCGGCAGGGAGCGGCTCGACAACCTCGTTTTTGTCGTCAACTGCAATCTGCAAAGACTGGATGGCCCGGTCCGCGGCAACGGCAAGATCATCCAGGAGTTAGAGGGCACCTTCCGGGGCGCAGGCTGGAATGTCATCAAGCTGATCTGGGGGTCTTACTGGGACAAACTGCTGCTGCGCGATACCCACGGCCTTTTGAAGCAGCGCATGGAAGAAGCCCTGGACGGCGAATACCAGGCTTTCAAGAGCAAAGACGGCGCCTTCGTTCGTGAGCAATTCTTCGGCAAGTATCCGGAACTGGCCGCCATGGTGGCCAATATGACGGATGAGGACATCTGGAGACTCAATCGGGGCGGTCACGACCCGCACAAAGTCTATGCGGCCTATGCTCAGGCAACCGCGCACCAGGGTCAGCCAACCGTCATTCTCGCAAAGACCGTTAAAGGGTACGGGATGGGCGAATCGGGCGAGGGACAGAACATCACTCACAGCCAGAAGAAGATGGCCGATGAATCCCTGCTCGAGTTCCGAGACCGATTCCGGATTCCGCTCGATGACGAGGCGGTATTGGCCTGCGAGTTTTATCACCCGGGCGATGACAGTCCGGAAATACGCTACCTCAAGGAGCGTCGTGACGCCCTCGGCGGCAGTCTGCCCATCCGGATCGATGCTGCGCCCACTCATACCAGGCCGGATCTTTCGCTGTTTCAATCACAACTGGAAGGCAGCGGTGATCGCGAGATCTCCACCACCATGGCTTTTGTGAGGCTGCTGACCGCTCTGACCCGGGACAAATCCCTGGGACCCCAAGTCGTCCCGATTGTTCCCGACGAATCGCGTACTTTCGGAATGGAAGGCATGTTTCGTCAACTGGGCATCTATGCACCCAAAGGTCAGCTCTATATCCCCGAAGATGCTGATCAGCTGATGTACTACCGTGAAGACATCAAGGGGCAGGTGCTGCAGGAGGGAATCACTGAAGCCGGCGCCATGTCCTCGTGGATCGCGGCAGCTACCGCATACAGCAATCACGG
>Ga0181579_10000253_pt1 | contig 41052 bp, 32 predicted proteins | sample 071ome_24_FD_132996 | JGI IMG/M metagenome (GOLD analysis project Ga0181579, IMG submission 132996) | Coastal salt marsh microbial communities from the Groves Creek Marsh, Skidaway Island, Georgia - 071402CT metaG (megahit assembly) | ecosystem: Environmental > Aquatic > Marine > Intertidal...
AGCTCCGGCTCCTTCATCAGCCAGTGCGCGGTTCGGCGCAGCATCTCGGCCTGGGGACCACCGCCTTCATATCCCCGGCTCCAGAGCCAAATGTGATCCGACAGGAGGTGCGCGACCCGGCCCTCGCCGACCCGGTCCAGGATCAGCAGAGGTTTTTCCTCGGCGCCGTCAATCAGCACCACGCCGCGATCCGGCGTCGCCTCGATCTGACGCAACCACCGACCCCAGCTCGCTTCCTCGAGCCTGACGCCGTCCGCGTCCAGACGCCCACCTTGCGAAAGATCCGAGGTGACGGGATGGCGATAGCCGTCATCGGTGATCCGCGGCCTAAACCCTCGCTCGATGATCCGTCCGGTCGGGAAAGCCGGCAGAACCTCGCGCAACGGCGAATTCGCCAGGCTGAGCCGGGTCGCGAAAGTCGGACCCGACGCCTCCAGCAACGCCCCACCCTTTCGGACATACTCGACGATATTGGCGAGATAGGCGCGCGGTAGCACCCCGCGTCGGCGATAGCGGTCGAAGACCACCAGATCGAACTCATCCAGCTTCAGCTCGAACAGCTCGCGCACGGGAAAGGCGATCAGCGACAACTCTCGGATCGGCGTTCCATCCTGTTTTTCCGGCGGGCGCAAGATCGTGAAATGGACCAGGTCCACGGAGGGGTCCGCCTTCAGAAGACTACGCCAGGTGCGCTCACCCGCATGCGGCGCGCCGGAAACCAACAGCACGCGCAGACGATCCCGTACTCCGTTTATCGCATGCACCATGCGGTTGTTGATCGCGCCAAGCTCGCCCTCTCGAGATTCGGCGACCAGTTCGACAATGGTCTCGCCGCCATGTTTCAGCGGCACCTTGATCTCGTGGGAACGGTTGGCGGGGACCATCATTTTTGCCACGTCCTCGCCGTCCAGGCGCAGGGTAACCGGTATCGAGGTGCCGTCGGCGACGCCGTTATCCTCCAGACGGATACTCATCGAGACGTCCCGGCCCACCATGCCGAAGGACGGCGCCCGCTCGACCCGTAGCAGCCGGTCGCTCTCGCCGCGCTCGCCGGTTAGCAGGACGTGGAAGGGTCCCGGCAAGTCACCCCGGGCCACCGCGTCCTCGGCGTCATGGACCTGACCGTCGGTGACGGCGATCACCCCGGCGAGCCGGCGCTTGGGAATGTCGGCGACCGCGCGGTTCACCGCTTCGAGCAGGCGCGTGCCTTCCTTACCCCGGCCGTTCTCGGACTCGCCGATCCTTCCGGTCAGGCGGATCGTGCGCACCTCGAGATCACGCATCGGCGCGAGAGCCGTGCCGATCCAGGACAGCGCATCGATGGTCACCGCCGGGCGCTCGCCGACGCCCTGGCTCGGGCTTTCGTCCACGACGATCACCGCGACATCCGGCTTGGGCGCGCGCTGCTCGTTAACGAGGGTCGGGTTGGCCAATGCCGCGAGCAGGGCCACGAGCGTGCCGAGCCGCCAGACCATGCCGCTGGCCCGACGCCAGAACCCGGCGATGATAAGGAAAACCCCGACTAACCCGGCGGCGGCCAGAAATCCCCACGGGATCAGCGGATCGAAAGCGATATTCGTCGCGCCGCCGGTCATTGACCCAGCCTTTCCAGGATCGACGGCACGTGAACTTGATCGGCTTTGTAGTTGCCGGTCAGCGCATACATCATCAGGTTGACGCCGAACCGGAACGCCATTTCGCGCTGCAACTCGCCCCCCGGAACCACCGGCAGGGCAAAACGGCCGCTGTGGTCGCGCGCCCAGGCGCCGCTCCAATCGTGGCTGCCGATGATGACAGGCGTGACTTCACCACCGGTCGCGTCGCGTTGATCCTGAATCCAGACCTGACCACCGGTGAAGCGACCAGGAAAATCGTTGAGAAGATAGAACGCCTTGGTGAGCACGTGGCCGGACGGCACCGGCGTCAAAGGCGGAATGTCCAAGTCCCTGCTCAGCGCCCGCAAACGCCGCATGCCGGCCCCACCGCCGGACAGGCCGCCCTCGTATTGATCGCGGGTATCGAACAGGATGGTGCCACCGTTGCGCATGAATGCGTTCACCCGCTTGACAGCTTCTTGGGAAAGCGGCGGCTGATCCGGTGAAATCGGCCAATACAAAAGCGCGAAAAAGGCCAGCTCATCGGTTTCAATATCAATCCCCACCGGCCCCGCCGGCTCGATTGCCGTGCGCCGGATAAGCACTTCCGACAACCCGGCGAGGCCCGAGCTACTGAGGATATCTACCGCCTCGTCGCCGGTGATCACATAGGCCAGCCGGGTCTCCAAGGTCGCCTCCAGCGCGAAGGCATCGTGTTCCCGCTCCATGATCTGCGCCGTCGCGGATCCGGAGTTCAACGCCAACCCGACCGCCAACCCTGCTATTAGGATGAACAGGATCACGGTCGAGCCGATGGACCGGCTCGCCGGCGCGCGGGCCGCGAACAGACCCCGCATGAACAGGGTGACAAGCAGATCGATCAGGAACAGTACCAGGGCCACCGCCAACAGGGCGGGCTGGAAGTCAGTCTCCTCGCCGGTCGCATAACCACGCTGGATCACCCCACTCGGCGGGGTGGGTTGAGGTAGGAAACCCGCCGGATCGATCACCAAATTCAAGGCCCGGCGCGACGCCTGGCTGCCGTAATAGCCCGGCGGTTGGCTCGGTCCGACCGTCGGCCCCGCCTCTCCCTCGCCCATGGAGAGCGCGCGCGCGGTTGCCGGCGGCGCGCCCAGCACGCCAAATCCGTCCAGACTCTCCAGTGGTGGCAGGTCCTCGCCGTCCCGCCCGCCGGAGATGCCGGAGCTAAGCGCGACGACGCGGCTCAGCATGTCGACGAAAAGTCCGGACAGCGCCAGATCGCTCCATTCCGGGGTCGCGGTGGTATGGAACAGCACAAGCCAACCCTCGCCCTGACGCCGCGCGGTCACGATCGGCGTGCCGTCCGCGAGCCGGGCCCAGGTCCGCTCGTCCAAATCGATGGACGGTTCGGCCAGAACCTGGCGGCGCACCACCACATCGCCGTAGCTATCCATCTCGGCGAAGGGACCCTCGGGGCTGAAGCTGGTGACCGACAACGGACGTGCCCATGACAGCGCCCCGCCCAGGGCCCGGTCGCCGCCCCTTAGCCGGGTCGGCACGAGATCCTCGATCCCAAGCCCCCTGGTGTCGAGACTGGCCGCCGCCAGACGTGGCCCGGCGAAGCGTATTAGCACCCCGCCGGCCTCGATCCACGCCGAAAGCCGCCGCCTGTCGTCGCTCGGCACGGCCCCGATATCGGCCAGGATAAGCGCCGAGGAGCCACCCCGCAGGAGCGCGCCGAGACTTCCCCTCGTCACCTCGCTGAACGGTGAAAGCGCGCGTTCCAGATAGTAGAGCTCATCCAGCAAGGGTTGCTTGCCGTCGAAGGCGGTTTCCGACACGAGACCGACGGGGCGACGTTTGAAGGCGTCGTCCAGAAGCACAACCGCGGCCGCCGTGGTCTCGCCGACGATCTCCAAGCGAGCAATATCATTGCGCAACTCTACCGGAAGCGAAATCTCGACCTGGGCCCGCCGCTCCGACGCCGCGAACTCTCCCGTCGCGCTGGCCAGAACCCGGCCGTCTCCGGCGATCGCCCGAATCGTGACCGGCTCCATGATGCCGCTTGCCAGCCTCACCGCTTCCACCGTGACGGCGCGTCCGGCGCTGGTCGGCGGGATCAAAATGCGCGGCGCGCGTTCCTCGTCGGTATAGACGGTCAGAGAGCCGAGCCGCCGCAACACGGTGATAAGCTCCGGCTCGCCGGGGTCGAGGATGCCGTTACCGAGCCACACCACGTCGGCGGGCGCGGGCGGCGGCGCGGCGGCAAGAGTCTCCGTCAACAGCGCGAGCGTTGACGGGCGCGGGCGCGGCTGCATCGCCTTGATCACCGAGCGCGCCTCGGAGGGGGTCAACGGTTTGTCCAAGCCGCGCTCGTCACTCGGTGTCCAGGTCGCGCGGATCAAATAGATTGGCCGGCTATCACGCTCGGCCTGGTCAACCAGACCTTCCATGGCTTTCACCCGGCCTTGCCAATCCGCCGCCGCCGCCCAATCGTCATCCACGACAATCACCAGCGCGCCCGAGCCCGGCAATTCCTCTCCGGCGTCACGGATCGGATGCGCCAGGGCGAGGATCACCAGGGCGGCGAACAACAACCGCAAGAGCAGCAGCCACCAGGGGGCGGTATCCGGCGTCTCCTCGGTCGAGCGCAGCCGGTATAGCAGGCGAATCGCCGGGAACCGCTCCATCCGAGGGGCCGGCGGCGTAACCCGAAGCAGCAGCCAAAGCACCGGCAACCCGGCGAGCGCGGCGAGCATCCATGGATTGGCGAAAGCAAGGGAGCCGAGCGCGAGCATCCGTCGTCACTCCCAAACCGCTGTTTTCGAGAGCGCGCCGTATAGCGACAGCAACGCCGCGTCCGCCGGCTGGTCGGTATTGTAACTGGCGAAACTCCAACCGAAGGTCGTGGCTAGGTCCTTCAAAGCCTCGCGGTGCAAGGCCAGCTTCTCACGATATTCGTCGCGCACCCGGTCGGCGCGACGCAACAGGTGCGGGGCCTCGTCCTCGGTTCCCTCGAAGCGAATGCGTCCGGAAAAGGGAAAGCCTTCTTCCGCCGGATCGAGAATCTGCAGACAATGGCCGACGCATCCCCGGGCCGCCAGAGCGGCGATGGACTCGCGATAGAGCGAGATCGGCTCCAAAAAATCCGCGATCAGAACGACTCCGGCGAACCGGGGGAGCGGCTCCGCCGGTGGCGCGCTGGTCCCGCCCTTGGCGACCATCATCGCCTCGACCAGCAGGTTCAGGCCGACGCGCCCGCCCCGGGCCGGCATTCCCTCGCCCAGCAGGCCGACATTCTCGCCACCATTGGTCAGCAGGATCGCCAGGGCCGCCGCCAACACATCGGCCATCTCGGCCTTTTCAGGTAGGTCACGCCGTGAGCGATACCGCATGGAAGGCGAGGAATCACGCCAGATCCAAACGCTCTGCGCCGCCTCCCATTCGTTCTCGCGAACGAAGACATCGGCGCCGCGGGCCGAGCGCCGCCAATCGATGCGCCGGGTCTCGTCGGATGGCTGATAGTGGCGGAACTGCCAGAAGCTTTCGCCTTGGCCGGCGCGGCGCCGACCATGCAAACCCTGCGCGACCGTCGCCGCGATGCGCTCGGCGCGCACCTGCAACGGTGGCAGCCGGCCGGCGAGCGCTTCTGATTGCTGTCTGATCACGTCGGGTCCGACATCACAGATGCCGGTCGCAGAGCCGGTCGATCACGCTGTCCAGGGTCACCCCTTCGGCCCGCGCCGCGAAATTCAGCGCCATGCGATGTCGCAACACCGGATGCGCCAGGGCGATGACATCGTCGACCGACGGCGAGATCCGGCCTTGTATGACGGCGCGCGCCCGCACCGCCAGCATCAGCGCCTGGCTGGCACGCGGTCCCGGTCCCCAGGCGACATGCCGAGTGACTTCCTCGATCTCGGTGGTCTCTCGACGTCCGGCCCGCACGATCGCCAGGATCGCCTCGACAACGCTTTCACCAACCGGCAGGCGGCGCAGCAAGGCCTGGGCGGCGATCAACTCCTCGCCGGACATGACGGCCGACGCGGTCTCCTCGCCGGCGCCAGTGGTCGCCAGCAGCATGCGGCGTTCCGCCTCGGCGTCGGGATAGCCGACATCAATTTGCAACAGGAACCGGTCGAGCTGCGCCTCCGGCAAGGGATAGGTGCCTTCCTGTTCCAACGGGTTCTGGGTGGCGAGGACATGAAACGGTCGCGGCAGGGCGTGGGTCTGGCCGGCCACCGTGACGTTCTGTTCCTGCATTGCCTGGAGCAGCGCCGATTGGGTGCGCGGGCTGGCGCGGTTGATCTCGTCGGCCATCAGAACCTGACAGAAAACTGGGCCGGGGAGGAACCGGAAGCTCCGCTTTCCCGACGCATCCTCTTCCAGGACCTCCGAGCCGACGATATCCGCGGGCATCAGATCCGGGGTACATTGGATGCGCTTGTCCTCGAGGCCGAAAACCGTGCCCAGAGTCTCCACCAGCTTGGTTTTCGCCAAGCCCGGAACGCCGATCAGGAGACCGTGACCGCCGGCGAGGATGGTAATCAGCGCCTGATCCACCACATGTTGCTGGCCGAAAATGACCCGCTCCACCTGAAGGCGGATCTTGCCCATGCGGTCGCCCAGGGCGTCGATCTCCGCCAATTGTCGGTCCGGTGAAGCGCTATCGAGGGTGGAGGAGTCGGTCATCGGTGTATACTCTCTCGCGCGGGGTTTCGGGCGGCACGGGCCGCACTGGAACGAGACTAGGATATCGGTCGACCATGGGTGATAAACAACCTCAATCACTAGCTTCGGGCCTAGAGCGTATAGCAGACGCGGTTTCGGGCAAGTCCCAGATCCGTGAGTCGGGCGAGAATCGGCATTTTCAGATGCGGATCGCCCGGGACGGCACCTGGTTTTATCAGGGCACGCCGATCAACCGGATGCCCCTGGTGAAACTGTTCTCGACGGTGCTTCGGCGCGAGGAGGACGGACGCTTTTGGTTGGTCACGCCGGTCGAGCGCGGTCTGATCGATGTCGACGACGCGCCTTTCATGGCGGTCGAGGTCAATCACGCGACCGGCCAGGCCGAGGACGGAAGCGAGGATATCCTGCGCTTCAGGACCAATCTGGACGCGGAAGTGGAATGCGGACCGGACCATCCGCTCAGGGTCGTCATCGACCCGGAGACAGACGAGCCGAGCCCCTATATCCTGGTACGCGACCGCCTGGAGGCCCGGCTGACCCGCTCGGTCTTCTACGAATTGGCGGAGCTGGCCCGCGAACGCGAAGTCGACGGCGCGTGGGTCTACGGCGTATGGAGCAAGGGCGAATTCTTTCAACTGGGCCCGGTGGAACAGGAATGCTGACACTCGAGGATTTTAGCAGGACCTTCGATCGCGCGATCGCCGCCGCCGGAGACGGACCGCCGAAACAGCGTTCCTCGACGGTTACGCCGCTCGGCGACCATAGCCTGAACCCCGGCATGACCATCCCGGAAACCAATCGGCCTGCGGCGGTGCTGGTTCCGGTCGTCGGACGCGAGGGCGAGCCGACGATCCTTCTGACCGAGCGTTCCGCCGACCTGCCGCATCACGCGGGTCAGGTCAGTTTTCCCGGCGGTCGGGTCGAGGAAAGCGATATCGACCACATCGACACGGCCCTGCGCGAGACCGAGGAGGAGATCGGACTGGACCGCCGCCACGTGGAGGTGATCGGTCGCCTGGATACCTATTTCACCCGCACCGGCTTCGAGGTGACCCCGGTGGTCGGCCTGGTCCGCCCGCCCTTCGAATTGACCCCGGACCCGGTCGAGGTGGCTTCGGTCTTCGAGGTGCCGCTGTCCTTCGTGCTGGACCGCTCCAATCATGAACGCCATAGCCGGGAATGGCAGAATATGATCCGGCATTTCTATGTCTTCCCGCATCCCGATAAATATATCTGGGGGGCGACGGCGGGCATGCTGGTCAATCTGGCGGAGCTTCTGCTGCCGGTCATGGGCGATGGAGCCGATGCCACCGGCTGACCCGATCCGCGCCGATTGGCCCCCAAATTGGCTGAACGACCCGGCGGTCCGCGCTATAATGCGAGCCCTGGGCGGCGAGGCGCGAGAGGCCCGGTTCGTCGGAGGCTGCGTTCGCAACGCGCTCATGGGATTGCCTAGCACCGATATAGATATCGCCGCCTCGCATTCGCCCGAGGAGACCACGCGCCGGCTGGAGGCCGCCGGGATCAAGGTCAAACCGACAGGCATCGCGCACGGCACGGTTACCGCGATCCACCACGGGCGCCCCTTCGAGATCACCACCTTGAGACGGGATATCGAGACCGATGGCCGGCACGCCGTTGTCGCCTTCACCGACGATTGGGCCGAGGACGCGGCCCGGCGCGACTTCACGATGAACGCTCTGTACATGGATATGGACGGTGAGATTCTCGACCCGATGCGAGGGCGCGAGGACGCGGCGGCGGGCCGGGTGCGGTTCGTCGGCGAGGCGAACCGGCGGATCGAGGAAGACGCGCTGAGAATACTCCGGTTCTTCCGGTTTCAGGCACGATACGGAAAGCAACCGATTGACCCCGAGGGTCTAGCGGCTTGCCAGGCAAACGCCCATCGACAGGTCGGGCTCTCCGGTGAGCGGGTGCGCAATGAGCTGCTGAAACTTCTCGACGCGCCAGGCGCCATTCCGGTTGTTCACGCAATGGTCGACACCGGAATCCTGGCGCCACTTTTCAACGCGATACCCGATGTCGACGCCCTCAAGCGGCTGGCCGAACTTGAGAGCGAACACGATATCACCGTCGCCGATCCGTTGCGCCGCCTGGCGGTTCTGCTGGGTCATGACCAGGCCGGAATCGAGCGGCTCAGGCTTTCGAATGCCGACCGGGACCGGGTTCTGGCGATGTCCGGTCCCGCTACCGATTTTCCGACGCCCCTCACTAAACACAAGGCGATGCTGTATCGTCTCGGCCCAGAGCGCTATGTCGACCGGGTTCTCGCGACCGCGGCGAAGCACGGTCTTGCTTCAGAGACCGCGCGTGACTTCTTGATGCTCACCACGTCCTGGACCGCGCCCAGGTTCCCGCTTCGCGGCGCGGACCTGATCAAACTAGGGCTTGCCCCCACCCCCGCGGTCGGTAGGATCTTGGACGAGATCGAGGCTCGCTGGATCTCGGAAGACATGCGCGGCGACCGGGCGCTCTGTCTGGCTTGGGCACGTCAAGCAATTGAAAAGGAACGGAAAGCCATCATGACCACTCAAGCGGACACCGCCGCGCGCGCCCTGATGGACGCGCATGCCACCAATACCGCCGTCCATACCTTCCCGGACGGAAGCGCGCCGGAAAGCGTTGCGGCGGCCTATGCGATCCAGGACGCCGCCGTCGCCTTGTCGGGTGAACCGATCGCCGCCTGGAAGGTCGGACCGGCTTCCGAGGACTTTCCCGAGACCTGCGCGCCGATCCTTGCCTCGCGGGTAATCAAAAGTCCCGCGACCTTCCCGAACGCCTTGCGCCTCAAGGCCGTGGAATGCGAGGTCGCGTTCCGACTGGCCCGCGACCTGCCGCCGAGCGACGGCCCATATACAAGCGAACAGGCGCGCGCGGCGGTGGCCGGCGCCATGGTGGCGATCGAGGTGGTCGAGACCCGATACGCGGGCTGGCCGGTCGAGAGCCGGGTTTGGGCGCTGGCCGACAACCAGTCCAATCACGCGCTGGTGGTCGGCCCGGAAATCCCCTTGCCGGATCAGGCGACCATCGACGCGCTGACCGCGACCCTGGCGCTCGGCGAAACCGTTAAACCGGCGGATAAGGGTTTTCCCGGCGGCGACCCCTTTGCCCTGATTGCCTGGCTGGCGAGCCATGTCGGCACCCGCGCGCCGGCGCTGGCGGAACGCGGTCTGAAGGCTGGTGACATCATCACCACTGGCTCTTGGAACGGTGTCGATTTCGCGGCCGACGGCATGACCGTGCGCGCCGATTATCCGGGCCTGGGCTCCGCCGAGATCAGCTACGGCTGAGCTTTGGCCCGAGCGATGCCGCGGATTACCTGTTGCGGATCAGCTTGGCCTTGACCACGCGCAGATCCTCGCCGTCGACCTTGCGGGTGAAGACCAGATCCATTCCCAGCGCGGTCAAGGTTCGCGAGTAGCGCTGAAGCTGGTATCCGCCGTCGGAATCAATGTTTAGGACAAAGACGCTTAGCGTCTGGTCCTCGATACCGGCCCAGGCAAGGCCTTCACCGAAAGGATCGGAGAGCCGGTCGTTGCGATACCGCGAGCCGACACCCGTGGACGTGAAATCCAGGGTCTCGGTCTTGCGCTTGACCTTGCCGCCCGCCGAGCGGACGACGGTCGTCCAGGTCACCGAGAAGCCACCCTCGGCGCGCGCGATCGTCACATCGAGATCACGAACCGATTCCGGCGCGTAGATGTTGTCGAAGGTCTCCGCCACGCCGGTTCCGGCGAAGGTGCCGACAAAGGCGGTGATCGGCGCCGGTTCGGCCTTGACGGCGGGCGCGGCAACGAGAAACAGAAACAGACCACCCACCACCGTGAGTGCCAGGCGCTTGTATCCGCCGAACATAGTCATTCCTCCCGTCCACGCGTTTAACTCGCCGCGCATTGTGTAGTCCCTGGTCGCGTCAGTCCATATCGGGCGCCGGCCAGATCACCTGGGGCGGCAGGCTCATCAGGATCGCCTCGACATTGCCGCCGGTCTTTAGCCCGAACAGGGTTCCCCGATCATGGATCAGGTTGAACTCGACATAACGCCCCCGGCGCACGAGCTGATGATGCCGCTCGGCCTCGGTCCAGCTCTCGTTCATGCGCCGCCGGGCGATCCGGGGATAGATGTCGAGAAACGCCTCGCCGACATCCTTGGTGAAGGCCATGTCGCGCTCGTAATCCGCGTCCAGCTGATCATAGAAGATGCCGCCGATGCCACGCGGCTCCTCGCGATGCGGCAGATAGAAATATCGGTCGCACCATTCCTTGAAGCGCTTGTAGTAGTTCGGATCATGGGCATCGCAGGCGGTCTGGAAAGCCTGATGAAAGGGCTTGGTATCCGCCTCGTCCGGCACCATCGGCGTCAGGTCCGCGCCACCACCGAACCAGGACTTGGTGGTGGTGATATGGCGCGTGTTCATGTGAACCGCCGGGACTTTCGGCGATTGCATATGCGCGACCAGGGAAATCCCGGAGGCCCAGAAGCTCGGATCCTCATCGGCGCCGGGGATCTGTTTACGAAAATCCTCGGAGAACTCGCCCATCACGGTTGAGACATTGACACCGACCTTTTCGAAGACCCGGCCTTCCATGATCGACATTACCCCGCCGCCGCCGCCGTCCCGGGTCCAGTTCTTACGCTTGAAGCGGCCCGGCGCGCGATCCCGCAGCGGGCCGTCATACTCGGCCTCCAGGGCCTCGAAAGCGGCGCAGATTCGATCCCGCAGAGCCTCGAACCAGAGACGCGCCTGCTCCTTCTGACTTTCCGTCGATAGATACATCAGCCGTTCCCTCGCCGTGCCGCTTTCTGGCCTCGACCTTACTGGCAAGGATCGCGGCGCAAGGCAAGCCGGCTTCCGTCTCTCCCGCGACGACACCTTGTCGCGCCCCTTCACGAGAAGAGCATGAGAACCTCCCGCAAGGGCTGCCTTGGAACGTCGAGGATCTCGGCCTTTTCAACACGATCCGGCCTCGCCATAGTTAGGGCCGCGACATTGTCCCGCCTTGGAGCCTAAACATGTCCCGCGCGAAGTTCCTGTTTGTTCTCTTTGACGGCCTGCGCCGGGACATGATCCGTCCCGATCTGATGCCCAATCTGCACCGGTTTCGCGGCGCCTGGTGCGACTTTCCCAATAGCAGTTCGGCGTTTCCGTCCGAAACCCGGGTGCAGGTGTCGAGCTTCGTGACCGGCGCGTTCTGCGGCGGCGCCTCGCTTCCCGCCGGGGCCAATACCGGCGCCGGACACGGGATCATGGCAAACGCCTTCTATGACCCGGCGCTCGGCTATGACGCGCCGATGGACACGTCCGACACGCCGCGCATGACCAAGGCCAAGGAGCTGTATGGCCGCCTCCAGAAAGCCGAGAACCTGGGCGAGGTCATGGCTCGCGCGGGTCGAAAATACGCGGTGCTCACAACCGGCAAGATCGGCAACGCCCGGCTGCTGAACATCGACGCCGCCACCCTCGGTCAACCGGTGTTTTCGATCTGGGGCGCCGATGTCTCCAGTCCGACGGCGAATTTCGACGCGATCATCGAGCGTTTCGGCCCGGTCCCGGAACAGACACTGCCGAACACCGCCGTCGCCGACTACGCGACCACGGTTCTGCTCGACCACATGATCCCCGACCATGACGCGGATATCCAGGTGATCTGGTATAACGAGCCGGACCTCTCCTATCACTACAAGGGCATCGGCTCTCTCGAGAGCGATATCTCGGTGCGCGGGGTCGATGCCGGTTTCGGCCGCATCCTCGACTGGTGGGAGGCCGAGGGCCGGGCGGCGGGCTGGCAAATCATCGCCGCCTCGGATCATGCCCAGATCACCGTCACCGCCCAGGTGAACGTCATCGACGCGCTCAACGCAGCCGGCTTCAAGGCGGGCAAGGCGATCAACGACGCCGTGGACGTGGCCGTCAAGCGCAGCTCCTCGGGTCAGATCACCGTGCGCGACCGCGACCCGGCCCTGGTGTCCAAGGTCCTGGCCTTCCTCCAGGAGCAGGAGTGGTGCGGCCTGACCTTCACCCGCGACGGCGGGGGCGGGGCGCTGTCCATGGGCCTGATCAATGCTCTCAACGAGCGATCACCGGACATCAACTACACCATGCGGAGCTCGGACGGGGTCAATGAATGGGGCTATCCAGGCACCTGTTACGCCGACAACGCCGACATCCCGCTCGGCGGCGGCATTCACGGCGGGTTGCAGCGGACCGAGATTAACAACCTGATGGTCATCGGCGGCGACCTGATCACGACGGAAACAGTGCACGACACACCGACCGGCATCGTCGATATCATGCCGACCATGCTGCATGGCCTGGGGCTGGAGGCACCGCGAACCGCCATGGGGCGCCCGCTGGCCGAAGCCTTTACCGACGGCGGTCCGGCGCCGGCCTGGCGCGAGCGCGCCGAGCACGCCGCCGCCGGCTCTTACGCGCAGGAAATGGTGGTCGCGGATGTCGAGGGCGGCAATGCCGCCTATCTCAGGGGCGGGAGGCGCACGTCATGAGCAGACCAATCATTCTTTACGAGAACATGCGGGCGGCGGCCTATATCCCCTACTATCTCGCCGACGCCAACAAGGCCTTCGCGGCCGAGGGCGTTGACGTGGAGATCCGGACCTCTCCGGCCACCCATCGCACCGCCGAGGCATTGCTCGAGGGCGAGGCCGACATCTCCTGGGGCGGGCCGATGCGGGTGATGCTGCATCACGACCGCGACCCGAACTGTCCGCTGGTGTGTTTTTGCATGGTCGTCGGACGCGAGCCGTTCAGCCTGATCGGACGGGAGCCCAATCCCCGCTTCCGATTCGCCGATCTCAAGGACGCGCGGGTCGGAACCGTGAGCGAGGTGCCGACCCCCTGGATGTGCTTTCAGGACGATTTGCAACGCGGCGGCGTCGACCCCGCGACCCTGAACCGGGTGGCGGACAGCACCATGGCCGAGAACGTCGCCGCCTTGCGCGCCGGCACCCTCGACGTGATCCAGGTCTTCGAGCCCTTCGCCGATGATTTGCTGGCCTCGGGAGACGGCCATCTCTGGCACGCCTTCGCCGAGCGCGGCGCCACCGCCTACACGACCTTCTACACCACCCGGCGCTTCGCCGAGGAAAACCGCGAGACCTGCCTTGCCATGACCCGCGCCATGGCCAAGACCCAGACCACGCTGTTCGCCGATACCGCCGCCTCCATCGCGGAGCGGGTGTCCGGGTATTTTCCCGAATTGGCCACGGATGCGTTGGTTCGGATCATCAACCGCTATCGCGACACGAGCGTGTGGGCGCGGACCACGGCGCTGCCGCCGACCCCGGTGGTGCGGCTCAAGGCGGCGCTGATCTCCGGCGGCCTGATCAGCCGTGACATGCCGTATGAGCGTATCGTCGCCGAGGGCCTATCCGACATCACTTGAATATCGCGGGGAGAGACGCTTTGACGGCGGACAACACGATCACCGACGGCATTCCCGTAATCGACCTCGCGCCGTTCCTCGCCGGCGATCGGGCCTACAAGCAAGCCGTTGCCCGCGCGGTCGCCCGGATCTGCGAGGAGATCGGCTTCCTTGTCGTCTCCGGCCACGGTATCCCGGAGCCGGTCATTGAAGCGGCGTTCAGCGCGTCGCGGGACTTCTTTGACCAGGATCAGCGCGACAAGGACCAGTGGCATCCAGTGGGCCCGGCGCGTCAGCGCGGCTATCACGCGCTCGCGACGCGCGGGCTGGCCAATACCCTGGACAAGTCCGTGCCGCCGGATCTGCGCGAAACCGTGTTCCTGGGGCCGGTCGACGACCACCGGGCGCATTACGAGCGGTTGCCCGAGGCGGCGACGGCCTATGCCGAGAACATCTATCCCGACCGGCCCGCGACGTTCAGTCCGGCGCTGACGGCGCTCTACCGTGCCTATGAGCGCCTATCCTCGGATCTGCTCCGAATTTTCGCCGTCGCCCTTGGTCTGGCGGAGAATGATTTCGCGGACAAGATGGATCGCCATTTCAGCATTCTGAGCTCGCACCACTACCCGCCGCTTTCCGAGCCGCCCCGCACGGGTCAGCTCCGCACCGGCGCGCATACGGATTTCGGCGCCTTCACCATCCTGGCGATGACCGACGCGACCGGCGGGTTGGAGGCGCTCTCGCCACGCGGCGCGTGGGTGCCGGTCATGCCTCCCCAAGGCGCCCTGGTGGTCAATCTCGGCGACATGATGGCGCGTTGGACCAATGATCGCTGGAAGTCGACCTTGCACCGAGTGGTCAACCCGGACCGTCTCGGCGCCTGGGAGTCGCGGCGCCAGTCGATCGGCTTTTTCGCGCACCCAAATTTCGATGCCGAGATCAAGTGCATCGAAACCTGCCTCGCTCCCGGAGAGAACCCGCGCTATCCGCCGATCACCGCGGGCGGCCATATCGCGTTGAAGATCGCGAAAAGCCACGCCGCCTGACCACCCTGGCCGGTCAGCCGAGCACGCGTCCAGGGCGCGTCAAGCCGAGGCCTTGGCGTCTGGCGAAACGCCAGACCAGCGCGACGCAGGCCGCCGCCAGACCTATGGCCAGACCGCTCCAGACGCCGACACCCTGGAAATCGAACTCAAAGGCCAGGATTCCCGCCGAGCCGAAACCGAGACCGAGATAGCAGACCATCGCCAGCATCATCGGCACCCGCGTATCGTTCAGGCCGCGCAAGGCCCCGGCGGCGATCGCCTGACCGCCATCCACCAGTTGGAACACCGCCGCGACGGCCAGATAACTGACCGCGAAGCCGATCGCCGGCGCGTGACTCGGATCATCGAGATCGAGATAGAAACCCGACAGGGTTCGCCCGAAGACCCAGAACACCGTCGCCGCCGGTACCATGACCAGCACGCCGAGAGCGATTGCCGAATACCCGGCCTTGCCGATGGCGTCCTGGTCGCCCCGTCCCCAGGCCAGACCGACGCGCACCGTCGCCGCCTGGCTGATGCCGAGCGGGATCATGAAGGTCACCGCCGAGCATTGCAGCGCGACCGCGTGCCCGGCGAGCGGCGCGGCGCCGAACTGGCCGATCAGAAATGCCGCGATGGCGAACAGCCCAGCCTCGGCCAGGGTCATGAAACCGGACGGAACGCCGACCTTGAGCAGCTCGAAAAACCGTGGCCAGTCGGACTTCCAGAACCGCGCCAAGACCCAATAGCGCTTGAAACGGCGGTCACGCAGCACAAAGCCGAGCAGGAAAGCCGCCATGAAGAAATGCATGACCGTGGTGGCCAGCCCGGCGCCGAAGAGCTCCCATCTGGGAAACCCGAATTTGCCGAACATCAGCGCATAGTCGGCGAAGCCGTTCACCACGATCGCGCACAGCGTCGCCACCAGCGCGGCGCGCGGGCGGCCGTGGGCCGAGATGAAGTTCCGCAGGACAATGAAGGCGAAACTCGGAAACAACAACCAGACAGCCGCGCGCATATAGTCCTCGGCGAGCGCGGCGATCTCCGGATCCTGATTCATCAGCAGCAGCAAATCCCGACCATTCCAGATCACCACCGTGAACGGCACCGTCATCGCCGCCGAGATCCACAGGCCCTGGCGCACGGTTCGGCGCACCCCGCGATAGCGCCGCGCGCCGAGCTCCTGGGCGCACATGGCCGCTACCGCGGTCAAGGTCCCGATACCGAAAAACACCAACGGAAAGATCACACTGCTACCGAGGGTACCCGCCGCCAGGGGCACCGGGCCGAGCCAGCCCATCATGACGACGTCGGTCGTCGACATGGCCACGGTCGCCAACTGGCTCAACACAAGGGGCCAGGCCAGGGTCAGGGTGGCGCGGAACTCACCGCTCCAGGAAGCGTTTCCAGCGGGCTCGCCATGAGCCGAGGTATCCGGGGATGTCATGATTTTGCTCTTTTGGCCTGAGCGGCCGATCGATCTTGGTTTCCATGCAAGACGGCAAGCCGCCATTCGCGTCCTTGAGGCTACAAGGCCTCGATCGTGACGTGACGCGATCGCATAAGTCGCGGTATGGGTGGCGCTAGATCGAACATGAGTGCCCGATACGCCCACTCGGCGCGAGAGTCAACGCGGAAGGCGGATGGTCCGCCGCGTGGGAACCTCTATTCCTTCTGTTCGGGCGGGATCACCGGGCCCGGGTCGAAGGGTGAGATCAGCACCCTAGGCTTGGCCTGCTTGCCCTCATAAAGTTCGTTGCGTCGTTCGGTCAGATAATCGGCGAAATAGAGCTGATCCGCGGTCAGCATCTCCAAGCGCCGGTTCTCCATTTCCGTCCAGAGATTATGAACCTCTCGGATCGCCTCGGGGCTGGGGTCCATCTTATCCAGTTTCGCGGTGGACTCGTTGATCCACCCGATCGCCCGGTCGCGAGTGTCCCGGGCCTCGTTGACCAGGGTCTCCAGGCGATCGAAGATCACCTTGTCGATCTCCGACGGCGTGCCTTCGCAGAACGGTTTCAGAATCCGCAGCAACGCGAAATCCTTTTCGGTCAGCGCGTATAGCGGTTTGCCGAAATAGGTGAACTCCAGGTTGCGCACCGACATAGCCCCGGAGAGCCGCGCGAGACGTTGAATGGGCGCGGTCGCTCCATCCAGCCTTGTGCATTCGGCATCGGTGATTTCCTCGCCATCGGGGCCGAGGACTTTCTCGAGCCCGCCTTCGTCCGGGTTGTCCGATCCGGTCTGTTGACCGCGCGCTGTTTCCGCAACGCCGAGAAATAGAAACGCCGATAGAACCAGCATGCGGAGGGTTGCCGGCAAATTCGATCTTGACGTCGGGTGGGGCTGGGTGTCCGCTCTCATGCCGCCAAGGATAGGACGTGCCGCCCGCCGGAAAAAGCCGTTATCCATCACAAGGACAAGATCATGACCATCACGCCACCCACCAACACCCCTTTCGAGACCTGGAATGTCGCGAAACCCGTCGCGCGCGGCGCCAAGGGCGTCGTCGTTTCCCAGGAAATCGAGGCGGCCCGGGTAGGTGCGGCGATGATCGAGGCCGGCGGCAACGCGATTGACGGCGCGGTCGCGACCGCTCTCGCGCTGACCGTCACCGAGCCCTGGATGAGCGGGCTTGGCGGCGGCGGGTTCATGGTCGTCTATCTCGCCGCCGAGAAACGCGTCCGCGTGGTCGATTTCGGCATGATCGCCCCGGCGGGCCTCAACCCCGCCGACTATCCCCTTACCGGCGCGACAGGAGCGGATCTGTTCGGCTGGCCGGCGGTAGAAGGCGACTTGAACTTCCACGGCGCCAAGTCGATCGCGGTTCCGGGCTCGGTCGCGGGCTATGCCCTGGCGGCGGAAAGCTTTGGGCGCAAGAGTTGGGCGGATCTGGTCGCGCCGGCGATCGGTTTGGCCGAGCGCGGGCATAGGGTCACCTGGTGGACGACCCTCAACGTGGCCTCCGAGGCCGGCCTGCTGGGTCGCTATCCGGGATCGAAGGCGGTCTGGCTGCCAAGCGGCCTGGTGCCGGTCATGGCGGCGGACGTGGACCCGAATCATCTTCCGCTCGGGAATCTCTCCAATACCCTCAAGGAGATCGCGTCCAAGGGACCGAGGGCGTTCTACGAGGGCCCGATCGCGGGTTCGATCGCCGCCGACACACAGGCCGCGGGCGGCACCCTGTCCGAGGCCGATCTCGCCGGCTACGCCGCGCGGATCGTCGACCCGCTCACCGTCACCCGCGGGGACGCGGTCTACAATCTCGCGGGCGGGTTGACCGCCGGGCCGACCTTCGCCGACGCGCTCTCGCGACTGCCGACTTTCTCGGGCGCCGCGCCTGGCGCCGAGGCCTATGCCGCCCATGCCCGGGCACTGATCGCGTCCTATGAGCGGCGGCTGGAGACCATGGGCCATGCCGGTGACATGGGCGACCGCAGCTGTACCACCCATATCAGCGCCGCTGACGCCGAGGGCAACATGGTGATGATGACCACCACCCTGCTCTCCCGTTTCGGCTCGCGCGTCGTCCTGCCGACCAGTGGGGTGTTGATGAATAACGGTATCAACTGGTTCGATCCGCGCCCGGGACGCCCCAACTCCATCGCGCCGGGCCAGCGTCCGCTATCCAACATGTGCCCGATGATCGCGACCGAGAACGGGCGGCCCCGCTTCGGCTTCGGCGCGTCGGGGGGACGGCGGATCATGCCGGCGGTCTTCCAACTCGCCTCCTTCGTCAATGATTTCGGGATGGATCTGGAAACCGCGCTCGCCCAGCCCCGCATCGATATCAGCCTGGTGGACCGGATCACCCATGACGGGCGCCTGGACGAGGCGACCGCGGCGGCCCTGAACGCGGTCGCGCCGTCGCGCCCGTGGTCGCCGACCGCGGCGCCATCCATCTACGCGGTGCCGTCCGGTATAGCCATCGGCGCGGATGGCGCTATAGTCGGCGGCGCCCATATCCACTCATCCGTCGCGGGCGTCGCGACGGCCTAGGGAGTCACGTCATGCCATCGGAAAATGAACGGGCCAGCGCCGCCGGACGGCGCGCGATCGGGAATGTCGAGGTCACGAAGACCCAGTGGGATGGGTTCGCGGGCGCGACGGCCAAGGGCCGGCTCGTCGGCTTCGACCCTATAAACGCGAATCGCGATCTCGCCGACCTATACCAGGCCGGTATCGAGGGCGAGGCGCCGGAGCGGATCTGGGACTATCTCGCCTACGGCCCCTTCTCCAGCGCCGAGGATATGCGCCCCTGGCTCGGCTCCGTCGCCCAGGCCAAGGACGCGGTCTATGTCGGCTATCGCGACAACGCGACCGGCAAGCTTGGCGGCATGGGAAGCTTCATGGAGATCCGCCAGAATTTTGGCGTCGCGGAGATCGGCAATATCTGGTTCGGGCGCGCCTGGCAAAGGGGGCCGCGCACCACGGAGGTGCTGTCCCTGATGATGCACCACGTGATGGACACGCTCGGCTATCGGCGTCTGGAGTGGAAGTGCAACGCCTTCAACAACCCGTCGCGCTTGGCGGCGCTCAGATTGGGATTCCGCTTCGAGGGTGAGTTTCTCAACCACCTAATCGTCAAGGGGCGCAGCCGCGATACCGCCTGGTTCTCGATCACCGACGAGGAATGGCCGGGCGTCAGGGAGGCCCATGCCACCTGGCTCGCGCCGTCGAATTTCGACGCGGACGGGAACCAGAAACAGTCGCTCAGCGACCTCACCAAGGCGCTTTGGTAGAACGCCAGCGGAACACGCAGCTGTTTTTTTCACGATGCGCAAGGCGCGTGCTGGCGAATCCGTGTCGAAAACGAGAGAATGCGGCGAGGACATTCGCGACACTGTCCACGCAATCATCCTTGGCCCGCGACCATCACCGGGGCAATCGTCACTCGGCGCCGTTCGGTCAAGAATCAAAGGTAAATCCAGGGAGGACTGGTCATGGTGGGTTCCGATATCGAAATCGCCCGCGAAGCGAAAATGAAACCGATTCTCGAAGTCGGCGAGGGTCTCGGCATCCCCGCGACATCGCTTGAACCTTATGGCCACTACAAGGCTAAGGTTTCGATGGAGTATATCGACTCCCTGAAGGACCGCCCCGACGGCAAGCTGATCCTGGTGACCGGCATTAACCCGACCCCCGCCGGCGAGGGCAAGACGACAACCTCCGTCGGCTTGGGCGACGCGCTGAACCGGCTCGGCCACAAGGCGATCATGGCCTTGCGCGAGCCGAGCCTCGGCCCCTGCTTCGGCATCAAGGGCGGCGCGGCGGGCGGCGGCTACGCCCAGGTCGTGCCGATGGAGGACATCAACCTTCACTTCACCGGCGATTTTCACGCCATCGCGGCGGCGAACAACCTGCTCGCGGCCATGGTCGACAACCATATTTATTGGGGCAACTCGCTCGGCCTCGACTCCCGTCGGATCAGCTGGCGCCGGGCCATGGACATGAACGACCGCTCGTTGCGTCAGATCACCGGCTCGCTGGGCGGCGTCGCCAACGGCTTCCCGCGCCAGGACGGCTTCGACATCGTCGTCGCCTCCGAGATCATGGCGATCTTCTGCCTCGCCACCAGTCTCGAGGACATGCGCCGCCGTCTCGGCAACATCATTGTCGGCTATACCCGTGATCGCAAACCGGTCCACGCCCGGGATTTGGAGGCCGACGGCGCGATGACGGTGCTGCTGAAGGACGCACTGGCCCCGAACCTGGTCCAGACCCTGGAAAACAATCCGGCCTTCATCCATGGCGGCCCCTTCGCCAATATCGCGCATGGCTGCAACTCGGTGATGGCGACCAAGGTCGGCCTGAAACTCGCGGATTACGTGGTCACCGAGGCGGGATTCGGCGCCGATCTCGGAGCCGAGAAATTCTTCGACATCAAATGCCGCAAGGCCGGCCTGAAGCCGGCGGTCGCGGTGGTCGTCGGCACCGTGCGCGCGCTGAAGATGCATGGCGGCGTGGCCCGTGATGAACTCGGCGAGGAGAATGTCGAGGCGGTGCGCCGCGGCGTCGTGAACATCGAGCGGCACGTGACCAACACCCAGAAATTCGGCGTGCCGGTCGTCGTCGCGCTCAACCGGTTCTCCGGCGATACCGACGCCGAGGTCGAGGCGGTGCGCGAGACACTGGCCCCGCACGGGGTCGAGGCGATCACCTGCACCCATTGGGCCGAGGGCGGTGCCGGGGCCGAGGACCTTGCCCGCAAGGTCAAGGAACTGGCCGATGGCGGCACCGCCGACTTCAAGCCGATCTACGACGATGACCTGCCGCTCTTCGCGAAGATCCAGGCCATCGCCAAGACGATCTATCACGCCGATGACGCGGTCGCGCCGGACTCGGTGAAGAGGCAGCTCAAGACCTGGGAGGACATGGGTCTCGGCCATCTGCCGATCTGTATCGCCAAAACCCAGTACAGCTTCTCGACCGATCCGAACGCCAAGGGCGCGCCGACCGGTCACGAGCTTTCGATCCGCGAGGTCCGGCTGTCGAACGGCGCCGAGTTCGTCGTCGCCATCGCGGGCGAGATCATGACCATGCCGGGCCTGCCCAGGGTGCCGGCGGCCACGAAGATCGCGCTCAACGAAGACGGCAGGATCGAGGGGCTGTTCTAATAACGAGGCGCTTTGGCGGGCAGGTTTCGGGCTTACCCGCCAAACGCCTGCTTCGCGCGCTCGGCGACTTCCGCTTCCGACACATCCTCGACATGAGTGGCGATGATCCAGACATGGCCGAATGGGTCCTGGATCTTGCCGACTCTGTCTCCCCAGAACATGTCCATGACCGGGGCGAGTTCGCGCGCGCCGCCACGAAGACAGGACGACATCGTGGTGTCAACATCCGGAACATAGACCATGAGATGGTTGCTCGAGTGCCCTTCACCTGGCGCCGACGTCCCCCACTCGCTATTGGCGTCGCCGAGCATCAACGTGCATTCACCAAGCTTGATTTCGGCGTGCATCACGCCCTCGCCGCCAGGGCCAGGCATGAGGAAACCTTCATCCGCGTTCAAGTTTTCAACATACCAGGCGATGGCTTCGCGCGCGTCCTTCACGAATATGTATGGGTTCAGGGAATTCCCGCCCGCCGGCACGTGAGTCGTCACGATTTATCCTCCTGGTCACTTAAAAATCGGTGCAGCGACCGTTGTGTTCCCAATCACCGAACCGCGTCGGCTCCGGTCCCTTGGGGCCGCCCAGTTCCTTGGGCAGATTTTCCGCCGATGCGCGGGGGTCCAGCCTCGCCGCGACCTCAACCGGGGACGCCGGCGCTTGAGCGACACGCTCCTCGCGCGCGGCGGGTGACTGGCCGGATACGTCGCGGACCTTGGTCTGATTGAAACTTCGGGGTCGTTCGCTCATCGTTCAAATATGGCCACGATCCCCAGCCCGCGCAACCGTTGAACGGCCTTGCAATGCCGCACGGATTTTTTCATCTGCCCCGGCGAATATCGCTTGCCTCGCCGCCCCAGTCGTGCGTATCGGTGCCGGATGAGCAATTCCTCCGACGTATCCGCCGCCCGTAGCGTTGCTTTCGATCTGTTGCGATCGGTCCTGGCGCGGCGCAAATCCTTCGACGACGCCATGGCGATCCATGACGGATTTCGGCGTCTGCCGCCCCGCGACCGGGGGTTCGCGCGGCTTATCGCGGCGACCACCCTGCGGCGGCTGGGCCAGCTCGACGCGCTGATCGATCTCTGTCTAGAAAAGCCCCTGCCCAAGGCCGGCGAGGCGGTTCGCGACATCCTGCGCATGGCGACGGCGGAGATGCTGTTCCTCGGCGTCGCGCCACATGCCAGCGTGGACAGCGCGGTAACCCTGGTGGAGACCCGCAAGCTGGCCAAGTTCAAGGGCCTGACCAACGCGGTGCTGCGCCGCCTGTCCCGCGACGGCAAGACGATGCTGGCCGAGGTTCCGGAAACCAGGAACGTCCCGGAATGGATGCTGACCGCCTGGACCGAGGGATTTGGCCGCGATATCGCCGAACGCATCGCCGGTGCGTCCTTGCGCGAACCGTCGCTTGATATCTCGGTCAAGTCGGATCCAGAGGGAGAGGCGAAAAAACTCGGCGCCACGGTATTGCCCACCGGCTCGCTCAGACGCGGCTTCGATGGCCCGGTGGACGCGATGCCGGGTTTCGCGGAGGGCGCATGGTGGGTGCAGGATGCCGCCGCCGCGCTCCCGGTCCAACTGCTCGGCGACATCAAGGACAAGCGGGTGCTGGAACTGTGCGCCGCGCCAGGCGGAAAAACCGCGCAACTCGCGGCCGCCGGTGCACGGGTAACCGCCGTCGATCGCTCGGAGCCGCGTCTCGGCCGTCTACGCCGGAACCTCGCGCGATTGCGCCTGGACGCCGAAACCCTGGTCGCGGACGCGGCGACCTGGCAACCGGACGTGCTGTTCGACGCGGTGCTGCTCGACCCGCCCTGCACCTCGACCGGCACAATCCGCCGGCACCCGGACATCCTGCATTCCAAAAGCCCCGAGGATCTGCCCAAGCTCACCGCGCTTCAGGATCGCCTGCTCGGCAATGCCGCGGCGATGGTGAAGCCTGGCGGTGTGTTGGTTTTCTGTACCTGTTCGCTGCAGCCCGAGGAGGGAGAGCGGCGAATCGAGGCCTTTCTCGCCGCCGACAAATCGCTGGAGCGCGCGCCACTCAGCCCCAAGGATCTCCCCGGCCTGGAAATATGCGTCAATGACGTTGGAGACTTTAGAAGTTTTCCGTTTCATCTCGCCGAGCGCGGCGGCCTCGACGGTTTTTTCGCGGCCCGGCTGATCCGCGCGTAACCGCCGCCGATTTCGCCAATCCCGCGCTTGCGAGCTCGAGCGCAACCTGATACCTGCACATGCCATGCAACAGCCAATTCGAATCTCCCCCTCGATGCTCGCCGCCGACTTCGCGTGCCTGGGCGACGAGATCCGCGCGGTGACCGAGGCCGGCGCCGACTATATTCATCTCGATGTCATGGACGGCCATTTCGTGCCGAACCTGTCCTTCGGTCCCGATGTGATCAAGGCCATGCGACCGCATAGCGACCTGCCTTTCGACGTGCATCTGATGATCGGCCCGGTCGACCCGTATATCGGCGATTTCGTCGCCGCCGGCGCCGATATAATCACGGTGCATCCCGAAGCGGGCGCCCATGTCCACGGCACCCTGCAGCAGATCAGGAAAGCCGGCAAAAAGGCCGGGATCGCGCTCAATCCCGGCACCCCGGTCGAGGCCCTGGACAACGTACTAGATCTGCTCGATCTGGTGCTTGTGATGACGGTCAATCCCGGCTTCGGCGGTCAGGCCTTCATCGACAGCCAGCTCGCCAAGATCACCGCCACGCGGGAACGGATCGAAAAGCGTGGCCTGAATATCGATCTTTCGGTGGATGGCGGGATCAAACCGGAGACGGCTCGGCGGGCGATCGACGCGGGCGCCGATGTGCTGGTGGCGGGAACGGCGGTGTTTCGCGGCGAGGAAAATTCCTACGCGAAAAACATCGCGCGCTTGAGGCGCCCCTGAGAATGGCGGCGCGCGGTCCGTTCCGGTCGTTCCGCGAACTGTATTTCCGCTCGCCGATTTCCAGGTGGTTCCTGGACAAGAACCGCCTCGGCGAAATCACCACCTCCACGACCGATGCCTGGCCGGGCGAGCCGGAAATCGGTCGGGCGATCGTGGATGGGAGCATCATCTCATCCGGTGTATTGGTCGCGAAGACCGAGAATGCCTGGTCGGAACTCCCGTCCACCGCCGTCCATGTCGAGTATCTGCATGGTTTTTCCTGGCTGCGGGATCTTCGAGACCTCGGCGGCGAAGCCGCGCGAGGTACCGCGCGAGCACTCGTCTCAAGCTGGATCGACCGGCATGACCAGTGGCATCCGCTGACCTGGCGACCTGACATTCTCGGCTCCAGGATCGCTCTTTGGTTCGGCACTTACGAGATCTTTTGCGAGTCGGCGGAAGATGCCTTTCGGGAGCGTGTGCTCGCCAGCATTTCGCGCCAGTTCCGTCACCTTGCCCGTGACTTCAATGCCGCGCCACCCGGCATCCGCGGGCTTCGAGCGATAAACGGTCTGGTTGTCGCGGCGGTCGCCACGGGCACTGGCGCCGTCTTGGACCAGGCGGAGCAGGCGTTGCTGGAGGAAATCAACGCTCGGATCAATCCCGACGGTGGGCATGTCTCGCGCTCTCCGGCGCGCCATCGCGACGCGCTCATGTCCTTGATCGACATACGAACCGCCTTGCGCGCCGCCGGGCGCGAGCCCTCCGTCGATCTCGACAACGCCATCGACCGCATGACCTCGATGCTCCGCCTCTGGCGCCACGGAGATGGAAGGTTAGCCTTGTTCAATCAGAGCACCGAGACCCGGTCGGGTTTATTGGAAACCATACTCGCGCGATCGGAATCACGTCTCAAGACCACCACCGACGCGGGCGACACCGGGTTTCAACGCCTGACCGGCGGCAGAACCTGCGTCATCATCGATACCGGCGCGCCCAGCCAGGCCGAGAACAGCGCGCATGCAAGCCCGCTGGCCTTCGAGATGAGCGCCGGAAAGCAGCGCCTAATCGTCAATTGCGGGACCAGCATCGGCGATCCCCGCTGGAGCGGACCACTGCGCGCCTCGGCGGCGCACTCGATGCTGATGATCGATGATCACAACGCGGTCGAAATCAGCGGTGACGGCAAGGTCGGTGGCCGAGCGATGACCATCGAGGTCAAGCGCCATCGCGAGGACGGCGCGAACCTTATCGAAGCCAAGCATGACGGCTATCAAGAGCGGTTCGGCCTGCTGCACAGCCGCCGTCTTTATCTTTCCCCATCGGGAGATGATCTGAGAGGCGAGGACAAACTAATCTATACCGGTGACCCCGGCGCGCTACCCAAGGTCGCGACACTGCGTTTTCATCTGCATCCGAGGGTTCGCGCCTCCGTGGTTCAGCGCGGCGCGTCGGCCCTGCTGCGACCGCCGAGCGGCGGGGTATGGCGGATGCGGACCGATAGCGGACTGGACATCAATGAAAGCGTTTACTTCGGCTCGGACAAACGTCAGCGATGCGAACAAGTGGTGATCACCGCGCCGCTCGACCGGGTTCGCGAAACCGGTGAAATCACAGTAAGATGGGCCCTGCGCCGCAAGGAAGCCCGCGCGAGCGCCAAGGATTAGAGGGCGCGAGAACATGGCGGAGACCAAAGCCCCCATCGTGACGCATTCGAGACTCCCGACATGACTAGTGATGCCCTCATCATGGAGCCCATTCGGCTGCTGATCGTCACGGCGGTCGGGTTTCTCGCGTCGACGCTGGGAACCTATTTTCTCACGCGGTACCTGACAAAGCGCCAGATACTCGACCGACCCAACGAGAGAAGTAGTCACGAGGTGCCGACCCCACGAGGTGGCGGCATCGCGGTCCTAGGGGCGGTGGTCGTGGCCTGGCTGATCGGGCTTGGGCTTTCCGACGGTATCGGGGCGTCCGATATCACGGTCCTCTCGGCCGCGGTGATGCTCGGCGCCGTCTGTTTCATCGATGATCTGCGCGGTCTCGGAGCCTTGCCGCGGCTGGCGGCCCAAATCGTGGCGGTCGCGCCGGGCCTTTGGTTCGTGTCGGACGGCGGCGGCCTGTTCCAAGCGATTTTCCCAGCTGCCCTGGACATCGCGGCGACTGGGTTTCTCTGGATATGGTTCATAAATCTGTTCAACTTCATGGACGGCATAGACGGTATCTCCGGTGTTGAAATCGCCGCCGTGGGGGTCGGTCTCGCGGGACTCGCGGCGCTCGGCCTGACGGCGCCGGCGGTCCTTGACCCGGCCTTGGCGCTTACCGCCGCCGCGCTTGGCTTTCTCGTCTGGAATTGGCGGCCGGCCAGGATCTTCATGGGCGATGTCGGCAGCATCCCGATGGGGTATCTTATCGGCTGGCTCCTCATCACCGCCGCTCCCGACGACAGCGGTGCCGGAGCTGACATCTCGGGCCACCAGATCGCATGGTTGATCCTGCCGGCCTACTATCTGGCGGACGCCTCGATCACGCTCGTGTGCCGGCTGTTAAAGAAAGAGAACATTCTTCAAGCCCATCGCCAACACTTCTACCAGAAAGCCGTCATTCGCGGTGTCGGGCACGCCACGGTCTGCCGATGGATCATCACTGCCAATACCGGCCTCGTGGTCACCGCCTGGCTGATCGCGCCAACCCGACCGGCAATGGCGCTTGCCGTGGCCGCGATCATCGTCCTGGCGCTGTTGGCCCGGATGGCGGAACCCTGGCGCGCGCCAGGGCAACCGGCTGAGGCCGAATAGTGCGGGTCGCCGTCATCGGGGCCAGCGGCTTTATCGGCCGTCATCTCTGTCACGCCCTCGCCGCCGCCGGTCACAACGTCACCGCGATCGTCCGACGCAAATCCATCACCAAATTGGCCGGCGCGACCACCGTCAGCCACATGGAAAACGCGGGCGGCGGAACCGACTGGGAGCGCCTGCTTACCGATATCGACGGAGTCATTCACCTCGCATCGCCGTCCGGTTCACCGGGACCGGAACGGGTCGCGGCCTATAGCCGGATGAAGGACGATGTCCTGGCGCTCGCCCGCGTGGCGGGAAGTTCCAAGCAAAGGGTAAAACGCTTGGTCTTCGTCAGCACGATCAAGGTCAATGGCGAGACGACAACCGACACATCTTTCGGGCCGACTAGCGTGCCCGCGCCTCAAGATGATTATGGCGAGGCCAAGCTGGCGACCGAGCGCGGATTGGCCGGAATCTCGGCGGAGATCGGCCTTGCCGTCACCATCGCCAGACCCGCGGCGGTCTACGGTCCCGGCGGGCTCGGCAATGTCCACCTGTTGGTAAAGCTCTTCCGGACGCTTCCCGGATGGCTGGTCCCCCTGGGCGGGATCGACAATCAACGCTCCCTGATCCACGTGGAAAACCTTGTATCGGCCCTGACGCGCTGCCTCGAAGACGCGAGCACCGAGCACCGACTTTTCCTGCTTCACGACGGCGCGCCGGTCAGCACCAGCCAGCTATGCCGCTTCATTCTGGAGGCCCTCGGCAAGTCCGGAACCTTGATGCCCGACCCGTTTGGGCTCATCAGAGGGGTCTCTTCGGTGATCGCCCCGGGTATCGCGCGACGCCTCTACGGATCCCTGGCGATCGAGGATACCGGCATCACGGAGACCTTGGGATGGCGGCCAAGCCTCTCGACGCGCGAGGGCTTGCGACAAACCCTGGCGAGACCGCTTGACGATGAACAATAGGGGCGAGCAAGGATGATCGGCTTAACTGTGATATTCTCCGCGCCTCCAACCCCATCGGGCATTCGAGTCGGAGAGCGTTCGTCTTGACAATACACGGTCTCAAACGCGTGGCGTTCAGCTACTTGCACGATGTCGCGATGGCCGCGGTTTCCTTCCTGCTGGCATTGTATCTACGCTTGGGGAGCGAGCTGTTCATCTGGCCACGCGACGTGGTCCTGAACGGCCTGCTTATCTTCACCCTGGTGGCGGCGGCGGTGTTCGCCTGGATGCGTCTGCATCGCACGATCTGGCGCTACGCGTCGGTCGGCGATCTCGGGCGGATCGTCCAAGCCGTGGTGTTGACCGTGGTGCTCTTCGTGGCCTGCCAATTCGTCTACAACCGGCTCGCGGATTTCCCCCGCTCCTTCCTGATCATCGAAATCATCGTCCTGACCGGTCTGCTAGCGGGGCCGCGCTTTCTCTATCGCTTTTTCAAGGACGGAGAGCTCGCGACCCTGCTGGAGCGCAACGCCCATGCCCGCGTGCCGGTACTGCTCATTGGCGCCGGCGATGGGGCGGATCTGTTCATTCGCGAGATGTCCCGGGGTCGCGACGCGCCCTACCGTGTCGTCGGCATCGTCGATGACCGCGGAAGCCGGGTCGGCCGTAATATCCGGGGTGTTCGAGTTCTCGGAGATCTGGACGATCTAGAGACCGTGGCCAAGTCCTTGCGCGCGCAAAATCTCGCGCCGCAACGCATTATCATCACCCGTCGGGAAATCGACGGGTCCGTGGTGGCGAGGATCTCGGAGACCGCCGACTCCCTGGGGCTTTCCGTTGCCCGCATGCCTCGGCTGACCGCGTTCGACAAGGCCGAGAGCGGCTCGTTCGACCTGGCGCCGCGTCCCATCGATGTCGAGGATGTGCTGGGGCGCAGTCAGACGGTGCTCGACATCGCCCCGGTCCGGGCGCTGATAACCGGCCGTAAAGTGTTGATCACCGGCGCCGGTGGCACCATCGGCAGCGAGCTTTCCCGGCAGGTCGCGGGTCTGGCGCCGTCGGAGATCGCGCTGCTGGATGCCTCGGAATATCAGCTCTACCAGATTGACTTGGAAATCGGCGAAGGTTACCCGGAGTTGCCGCGCCACGCGCTACTCGGCGACGTCAGGGACGCCGCGCGGATTGATCAGGTCCTCGAGTTCTTCCGTCCCGATCTGGTGTTGCACGCCGCCGCCTTGAAGCATGTGCCTCTGGTCGAGGGCAATCCGCTGGACGGCATCCTCACCAACGCCATCGGCACCCGCAACGTGGCGGAGGCGTCTGCCCGGGTGGGTGTCGGAACCGTGTTGCTGATTTCTACGGACAAGGCGGTCGATCCCTCGAATGTCATGGGCGCGACCAAACGGCTCGCCGAGGCCTATTGTCAGGCCCTGGATATCGACGGCGGGGCAAACGGCGCCACCCGCTTCGTCGCCGTGCGGTTCGGCAATGTCCTGGGCTCAACCGGCTCCGTCATTCCGCTGTTCCAGCGGCAGATCGCCAAGGGCGGCCCGGTCACCGTGACCCATCCGGAAATGACCCGCTATTTCATGACCGTGCGCGAGGCGGTCTCGCTGGTGCTGCAATCCGCCGCCATGAGCGGAAAACTGGATGCCGGCGGGATCTGCGTGCTCGACATGGGAGAGCCGGTGCGCATCCTCGACCTCGCGCGCCAGATGATCCGCCTCTCGGGTCTCGCGCCGGACAGCGATATCAAGATCGCGTTCAGCGGCCCCCGGCCCGGCGAGAAACTTCATGAGACGCTGTTTCACGCCGATGAATCCCTGGTCGAGACCGAGATTCCGATGGTAAGCCGCGCGACCCCACGGACGATTGCCCTGGCGAAACTGCGGGTCGCCTTCGCCGAGCTTGAGAACCACGCCCGCCGCCGCGACACCGAGGCGACGATGCGGGCGCTTCAGACGCTGGTTCCGGAATTCAAGCCGCCGGCGGATACCGCCAAAAGCGGCTAAAGCAGCACATAACCGCCGTCGGAAATCACCGTCTCGCCCACCACATAGCCCAGGACATCCGAGGCCAGAAGCAAGGCGAGGCGCGCCATTTCCGGCGCCTCGGCCAGCCGGTCCAAGGGAATGCCCTTCAACGCCTCGGCGCGTTTCTCGTCATCCTCGAGCAGATAGCGGTTGAGACTGGTCAGCGTCCGTCCCGGGGCGATCGCCACAACCCGCACCCCACGCGGCGCCCATTCCGCCGCGATCGACTTGGTGAACTGGGCAACCCCCGCCTTGGTCGCGGCATAGACCGCGCGCTCCGCCGAGCCATGGAAGGCCAGTTGCGAGGAAGTGTTGACGATCACCCCGGCGCCGCGATCCAACATGCCGAGCCCGACCGCGTGCGCCACCCGCATCGGTCCCATGAAATTGATCGTCGCGACCCGGTCCAGCTCCTCCATCGGCATTTCGGCGAAGGGCCCGGCCCAAAGCACGCCCGCGTTGTTGAGCAACACATCCACCGGCCCCGCCGCCTCGGCCATGGCCTGGATCGAGGCGAGATCCGACTGATCGAACGGGATGGAACGGTTGCCCGGCAATCGGTGCTCCATGGCCTCTAGTCCGGCGGCGTTGCGATCCGCAAGCACCAGGGTCGCGCCGTGACCGTGAAAGGTTTCGGCCATCGCCGCTCCGATCCCGCTGGCCGCGCCGGTAACCAGGACCCGCTTGCCGGTGAAATCGAGATCGGCCGGTTCGATCCTCACGACCGTCTACCCGCCATGGCCGGCCCGCACCAATTTGCCGGGACGTGCCCCGGTAGCGACGCCGCGCTCGAAAATCGGCTGGCCGGAGACAATCGTCGCCTCGTAGCCGTCGACCTTCTGGATCAGCCGCTTTCCGCCCGCCGGCAGGTCGTTGACGATCTCCAGGGCCCGCGGTTGCAGGTTTTCGAAATCGATCAGGTTAACATCGGCCTTCTTGCCGGGGTGCAGTCGGCCGCGATCCGTGAAGCCGAAGAAATCCGCTGTTTCACTGGTCTGGCGCTTAACGATCCACTCCAGCGGCAGCCGTTCACCCCGGGTCCGGTCTCGCGCCCAGTGGGTCAGCATGAAGCTCGGCACCGTGGCGTCGCAGATCACCCCGCAATGCGCGCCGCCGTCACTCAGTCCCAGCAAGGTCTGCGGATCGGTCAGCATCTCGCGCACCGGGCCGTGGTCGCCGGTCACGTAGTTGGTCGAGGGGAACTGGAACATCCGGGTGCCGTCGCCGCCGGTGAGATAGTCATAGGCGAACTCTTCCGGCGACTTGCCCTCGCGCTCCGCCAGCGCGGCGACGGATTGATCCGGCGAGGGCTCGTAATTCGGCGGATCTCCCAGCGGATACATCCGATCCCAGCGCGTCGTGATCGCCCGGCTTAGCGGCGGCAGGATCTCGAGAAGTTCCTCGGACACCTCCTCGCCGAGGATCTTCCGCTTCATTTCCGGGTCACGCAGACGGGCCAGTTTTTCCGCCGGTGCGAGATGCTCCAGCGCCTTGAAGGATTCGCGCACCGAGAACGGTGTCAGCGATGTCGTGAGACCCAGTACCAGCCCGACCTGACGGCCCGCCACCTGGGCGATGATCGAGGCGCCGGACTGCTTGGCCGACTTGGCCCCGGACAGCAAACGCCGCCAGCGCCCCGGGTCATAGGCCCGGTCGGTCAGCAGGAACCAGAGCGGACGGTTGATCTCGGCGCCAAGCTTGGTCATCCACTCGAACTCGGCGGCCTCGTCGTCAAAGTCCGAAATCATGCCGAAGGCGCCGGAGCCGGCCCGGCCCAAGGCCTTGCCGATGCCGATCAGCTCGTCTGTCTCGGAATAGCGCCCCGGCACCAACGCGCCGGAGGTCGTCTTGTGCTGATCCGTGCGCGAGGTGGTGAAGCCGAAGGCGCCGGCGCGCAACGCCTCTTCGGTCAGGCGCGCCATGGTTTCGATATCCTCGGCCGTTGCCGCCTCGTGACGGATCGCGCGTTCGCCCATCACATAGACCCGAAGCGCGTGATGCGGCATCTGGGCGCCGACATCGATGACCCGCTCCTGGCGCTCAAGCGCGTCGAGATATTCCGGAAAACTCTCCCAATCCCAGGCCAGCCCTTCCGCGAGCGCGATGCCGGGAATATCCTCGACCCCCTCCATGAGATCGATCAGCGCCTCGTGATGCTCGCCGCGCACCGGGGCGAAGCCGACGCCGCAATTGCCGAACAGGATCGTCGTCGACCCGTTCCAGGAGGACGAAGCCAGCTCCGGGTCCCAGGTCGCCTGGCCGTCATAGTGGGTGTGGATATCGCACCAGCCCGGCGTGACCAGCAGCCCATCGGCCTTAATCTCGCGCTTGCCGGGACCGACCTTTCCGCCGACCTCCGTCAGCACGCCATCATCAATGGCGATATCGCCGGTCTCTTGCGGCGCGCCGGTCCCGTCGATGATGGAACCGCCTCGAATGACCAAATCATGCATTTCCGTCTCTCCCGATCAAAGCGCGGGGACCATCAGGGCGCGCGCTTATCAGTTCAGGCGCCACGTTGCCTTGAATTCGCCGATCCGACAATATCGCGGGCATAAAAACCAAATAGCTGCTCGCGCCGCCGACAGGAATAGGATCCCCCGTGATGGTCACCCCCACGCCAATCGCCAAGCTAGAGATCCTCGCCTTTCGCGCCGAGATCGCCAATCCCGTCGTTACCTCCTTCGGCTCGATCCCGGCCCGGGCGACTGCGCTGATCCGGATCGAGGACGTGGACGGGGCGCATGGCTGGGGAGAGATCTGGGGTAACTTTCCGATCATCACCACCGCCTATCGGGCCAGGCTGGCGGCCACCCTGCTGCCGGGACATCTGATCGGCGCCACGATCGACAGTCCCGGTGGCTTCACCGCGGAACTAGCCCGCAAGTTCCACATTCTGAAAGTGCAGGCGAGCGAGCACGGGCCGGTGAACGGCGTGCTGGCGGCGACCAATCAGGCGCTTTGGGATCTGGCGGCGCGCAAGGCAGGAAAGCCGCTCCGCTTGTTGCTCAATCCCGACGCGCCGGACGCGGTTCCGGCCTATGGCAGCGGTCTGAACCCTGGCGATTGCGTCGAGGTGACCGAACGCGCCCGGGCCGAGGGATACCGCGCCTTCAAGCTCAAGGTCGGCTTCGGGGCCGATACCGACCGGAAAAACCTCCAGGCCCTGCGCGCCGGCATGGGAGCGGACGAGCGCCTGTTCGTGGACGCCAATCAATGCTGGAGCCTCGAAGAGGCAAGGGCGGCGATCCCGATGCTGGTCGAGGCGGGGGTCGAGTGGTTCGAGGAGCCGATGGTGGCCACCACGCCGACCGAGCAATGGTGGACGCTGGCGGCGGAGTGCCCGATTCCGTTGGCCGGCGGCGAGAACATTCTCGATCGCGACGGGCTCCAGGAGAGCATCGACTGGTTCGACTATGTGCAACCGGATATCGGCAAATGGGGCGGCGTCGACGGCTGTCTCGGTATCGCCAGGAAGAGTGTTGCCGCGGGCAAGACCTATTGCCCGCACTGGCTTTCAGGCGGCGTCGGGCTGCTGCATTCCGCCCATATCCTGGCGGCGGCGGGCGGCGCGGGATTGCTCGAGGTCGATACCAACCCCAATCCGCTACGGACCGAGGTGATCAAGGCGCTACCCGGCATCAAGGACGGCGCCTTCCAGCTCGGCGACGCACCTGGCATCGGCATCGAGCCGCCGGTGGACGACATGCGCCAATGGCTGGAGAGCCACGAGGTGTTTTCGTGACCGCCATGACCCGGACCTTCCCCCGAAGGGGCAGCCGCTCCTAGTAGTCCAGGAAGCTCCGGAGCTTGCGCGACCGGCTGGGGTGCTTGAGCTTGCGTAGCGCCTTGGCCTCGATCTGGCGGATACGCTCGCGGGTGACCGAGAATTGCTGGCCGACCTCTTCCAGGGTGTGGTCGGTGTTCATGCCGATGCCGAAACGCATACGCAGAACCCGTTCCTCGCGCGCCGTCAGGCTGGCGAGCACCCGAGTGGTGGTCTCGCGCAAATTCGCCTGGATCGCGGCGTCGAGCGGCTGAACCGCGTTCTTGTCCTCGATGAAATCGCCGAGATGGCTGTCTTCCTCGTCGCCGATCGGGGTTTCGAGGCTGATCGGCTCCTTGGCGATCTTCAGGACCTTGCGGACCTTCTCCAGCGGCATCACCAGCTTCTCGGCCAGTTCCTCCGGGGTCGGCTCGCGGCCGATCTCGTGCAGCATCTGGCGCGAGGTGCGGACCAGCTTGTTGATCGTCTCGATCATGTGCACGGGAATGCGGATGGTGCGGGCCTGGTCGGCGATCGAGCGGGTGATCGCCTGACGGATCCACCAGGTGGCGTAGGTCGAGAACTTGTAGCCCCGGCGGTACTCGAACTTATCCACCGCCTTCATCAGGCCGATATTGCCCTCCTGGATCAGATCCAGGAATTGCAGGCCGCGATTGGTGTATTTCTTGGCGATCGAAATCACCAGACGGAGATTGGCCTCGACCATCTCCTTCTTGGCCCGACCGGCCTCGCGCTCGCCCTTCTGGACGGTCTGCACGACCCGGCGGAACTCGCCGATCGGCAAACCGGCATCGGCGGAAATGGCGGCGATGTCGCCACGGGCGTCGATGATCTCCTCGCCATGCTGCTCAACGAAGCGCTTCCAGCCGGCGCCCGGAAGCTCCGAGACCATCTCGCACCAATTCGGCTCCAACTCCTTGCCGAAATGCTGCTCCATGAAGTCCTTGCGCTTGACCTTGCACTTCTCGGCCTGCTTCATCAGGTTCATGTCGATCCCGACGAGATGCTTGTTCAGCTTGTAGAGCTGTTCGACCAGCGCCTCGATGCGACCGTTGTTCAGGCGCACCCCGTCCATCAGCTCAACCAGCTCGTCCTTCAGCTTGGCGTAGCGGCGCTCGCTCTGAATGGTCAGCGCCTCGCCCTTCTGCATCCGCGAGAGCCGGCGGTCCTGTACCTTCTTCAACTTGCCGTAGGTGTCGGCGATCGCGTCGAAGGTCTCGAGAACCTGCGGCATCAAGGTCGCTTCCATGGCGGCGAGCGACAGATTGTTCTCTTCCGCCTCGTCCTCGTCGTCATCCTCGGCGTTGGCTTCCTCGACCTTCTTGGCCTCGGCGGCGGTCGCGGTGCCGTTGGCGACGGCGGCGCGGCTGGCCACGGCGGCGAGCGCGGCGGCCTGGTTGGCGGCTTGGGTGGCCTGGGCCGCCTGAGCCTCCGGCGTGCTGCCATAGGTCGCGTCGAGATCGATCACGTCGCGCAGCAGGACTTGGCCTTCCTTCAGCGCGTCGCGCCACTTGATCAGCGCCTTGATGGTCAGCGGGCTCTCGCAGATACCGCCGATCATCAGCTCGCGACCGGCCTCGATCCGCTTGGCGATGGCGATCTCGCCCTCGCGAGACAGCAGTTCGACACTGCCCATCTCTCGCAGATACATGCGGACCGGGTCGTCGGTGCGCCCGACATCATCCTCGGCGACATTGCCGACCGGGGCGGCCTCGCCCTCTTCCTTGTCCTTGTCCTCGGCGGGGGCTTCCTCGGATTCCTCGCTCTCGACGACGTTGACGCCCATCTCGCTCAGAGAGGAGAGAACGTCCTCGATCTGCTCCGACGACATCTGGTCCTGGGGAAGCGCCGCGTTGACCTCGTCATAGGTAAGATAACCGCGCGTCTTACCTTTCTTGATAAGGTCCTTGACCGCCGTGTTCATGTTATCCATGAGCGGGCCGTCATTCGCGGCCTCTTTTTCCGGGGCCTCTTCCTCGGTCGTCGCCAAAGCCTGATTCGCCATGCTTATCGCCCCTCCGTCTTGGTTCGTAACCCTACCGTAACAGGTGACCGGCGTCTCAAACAGCGTCTTCCAGCGACGAGCCTGAATTCACCGCCGCCAATGCCGCTCTCAAGGATGCCAGTCTATTCCAATTCGCCTCGTTGAACTCAACCGTGACCGCGTGTTGCGCGTCGGCGAGTTGTTCCTCCAACTGGTGCTTGCCCATGCGCGCCAAGAGTTCGAGAACCCCGGCGCGGGCCTGCTCCAGAGACGCATCGGGGCGCGCGAAGGCCGCGTGCCCCAGGGTGGCGGGTCCGAGCAGTCCGTCGCAATCCTCGCTATATCCCAGTTCTAGCAAATGGCGCTTGAGTCCCGCCGCGTCAAGCCCCTGATCGGAAGGCACGTTCTCTAGGATGTCTTGGCGCAGTTTGTCAAGAAAGGGATCATCAAAATGAAGGTATCCAAGCGCTTCGCCGAACTCCTCCATCAGGTCCGGATGATTGATGATCGCCGCCACGACGCTTTGCTGCTGACGATGGCCGAGCACGATGGCGACACGCGCGCGGGCCGTGGCGCTGGCCCGAGGCGCCGGGCGTTCGAATATCGGCTTTCCGAAGCGACCGGGCGCCGTTCGGCCGACGCGGCCACGACCCGCATCACGCATCTCGCGAATACGGCGCTCGATTGAATCGCCGTAGGCTTCTTGCACCGTCTTGTCGGCGATGTCCCGCGCCCGGGCTCGGGCACGACGCATGAAGTCCGCCTGACGTTCCGGTGTGTCCAGCGGATGCGCCCGCAGCTCCTGATCCCAGATAAAGTCCGCCATGCCGGTCGCGGCGGCCATCAGATCACGCATCGCCTTGGCGCCGCCGCGTTTCAGGAGATCATCCGGATCCTCTCCCGGCGGAAGCGAGATGAAGCGCAGGGAATGGCCGGGTTTCAGGATCGGCAGGGCGCGGTCCGCCGCCCTCGCCGCCGCTTTCTGCCCCGCCGCGTCGCCGTCGAAACACACTAGGGGCTCCGGCGCCAGCCGCCAAAGCTCGGTGATCTGATCCTCGGTGAGCGCGGTGCCGAGCGGGGCCACGGCGTTGGGGAAGCCGCCCTGGGAGAGCGCGATCACGTCCATGTAGCCCTCGGCGACGATCACCTCGCCCGCCTTGGAGGCCGGCTCGCGCGCCTGGGCGAGGCCGTAGAGCACTCGTCCCTTGTGGAAAAGCGGGGTATCGGGGGAGTTCAGGTACTTCGGCTGTCCGTCGCCCAAGGTGCGCCCACCAAAGGCGATCACGCGGCCCCGCCGATCGGTGATCGGGAACAGCACCCGGCCCCGGAAATAGTCATAGGTCTCGTCCCGATCCTCGGGCTTGCGGATCAGCCCGGCCTCCAGAAGCATCGCCGGCTCGATCCCCTTGACCGACATGGCCTGGCGCAGCGCGGTCCGGTTGTCCGGGGCGTAGCCGAGCCGGAAGCGGCGGATGGTCTGCTCGCTCAGGCCCCGGCCCAGAAGGTAATCAAGCCCGGCGCGGCCTTGCGGCGACCACAGAACCTCCTCGTAGAACTTGCAGGCCGCCTCCATGGCGTCGCCCAGGGTCTTGCGCGCCACCTCGCGCTCGCGGGCCTCGGGCGTCTGGCGCGGCACCTCCAGCCCCGCCTGATCGGCGAGCTTCTCCACCGCCTCGGGAAAGCTCAGCCCCTCCATCTCCATGGAGAAGGTGATGATGTCGCCATGCGCCCCGCAGGCGAAGCAGTGGTAGAAGTTCTTCTCGTCGACCACCGACAGCGACGGTTTGGTGTCGTTGTGAAACGGGCAAACCCCAAGGAACTCCCGGCCCTTGCGAACCAGCTTCAGCCGCTTTCCCACGACCTCGGAAACCCGAAGCCGGGTACGGATCTCCTCCAGGAATTCAGCGGGAAAGCTCATGGGTCGGGCGTCACTTCCATTTCCGGGCCAAGGGCTTACCGAGCGTTTCGCGCGCCGGCCGGGAATTATGCCGGATTATCACTGCCGAGTCAGCGGCGATGAAGACCCGCCGATCAGACCATCGCCGAGCGGTAGGCCGGCGCGCCGGCGACCAAGGTGGCGGCGATGGTGGCTGGGCCGGTTTCGGGCTTGTCCAGGATCACGATATCGGCGCGCTGGCCGGGCGCGATCTCGCCGCGATCCCCGAGACCGACGGCGCGGGCCGGGTTGGTGGAGACCAAGCGCCAAGCGGCGGTGAAATCGGCGATCGATTTGTCGGCGAGGATAAACGGCGCCTGCGCCAGGGCCGGGTAATAATAATCCGAGCAAAGGATATCGCCGCGCCCCTCGGCGATTTCCGCCGCCGCCGAGATCCCTTGCGGGCCGAGATGGCTGCCGCCGCGCACCACGTTCGGACAGCCGAGCACGATCATGTCGCCGAGCCGCGCGCTTTCCTCGGCGGCGTCGGCGGTCAGCGGAAATTCCGCGATGGTGCAGCCGAGGTCGTGATACTCCCGGCGCATCTCGGCGTTTTCATCATCATGGCTCGCCATCGGCACACCTGCCTCGCGGGCAACCGCCGCGAGTTTTCGGATCGCCTTCGGCACATCGTCCTTGCGTTCCACCAAGCCGTACACCAAGGCCTCGTATTCTTCCTTGGTCAAGCCGGCCCGCTGATAATGCTGGCTAAGCTTGCGGGTCTCGCCGGACGCCATGCGGCGCAGGGTCGGGGGCATATGATCGTTAAAGGCCAGGAGATCGATCCGGCCATCCGCGAGCCAGCCGGCGACCTCGTCCACCGCCTCGAGCGCGTAGGTCTCGAAACGCAGGTGAAAGCGCGTATCGCAGCCGCACCGGGGCTTGGTCGCCTCCATCGCGGCCAGGAGATCGACCACCACGTCACGGCTTCTGAGCCCGGGCTCCCAGGACAGGGTGACCCCGTGATAGGCGGTGGTGATGCCGTTGGCGAGCATCTGGCGGTCGGTATCCATCAGGGCCAGATCGAGGGGGAAGGACACCCCCGCGCGCGGCATGATCTGACGCTCGAAAGCATCGCCGTGCAGATCGACGATACCCGGCAGCACCAGCATGCCGGCGGCGTCAAGAGCCGTCTCCGCGCCGGCGCGCGCCGCGCCCACCGAGGCGACGCGCCCGTCCTCGATCAGCACGTCGGTTTCCACGAGATTTCCATCAGAAAGCGCGACGCGGCCTCCTCGGATCAGCATGGATCGTGTTGTCCCGTCGCTCAAGATCCTTCTCCCCGTCCGGATGGCGTGCCATAAGTCAGCTATCTATCTGGCCCGGCGCGCCGTCCCTGTCCACGAGAAACTCATGGGCGCGACGATCTCGCGGGGCCGCACGAAAGAGGACGCTATGGTAGAGTTCCCGCAACCCCTGGAAGGTCCGGTCGACAGCGGTCCCCGATACGCGATCTATTTCGCGCCGGCGCCGGAAACCCCGCTGCATGTCCTCGGCTCGGCATGGCTCGGGCGGGACAGCATCCGGGATGAGGCGCTTGAGCAGCCACCCATCCAGGGCCTGGCCCCGGAGCGCTTGAGCACTCTGACCGTCAATCCACGCCGATACGGCTTCCACGCGACCCTCAAGCCGCCCTTTCATCTGAAGCCCGGCACGGATATCGACGCGCTTCTGGAGGCGACCCGGGGTCTCGCCCGCGCCCACGCGCCGATCGATACCGAGCTTGCCCCGCGCCATCTTTCCGGGTTCCTTGCCCTGATGCAGGCACGGTCGCGGACCGAGACAAGGGCCCTGGCGGCGGCGGCGGTCTCCGAGCTGGATCGGTTCCGCGCGCTACCCAGCGAGGCGGAACTGGAGCGTCGCCGCGAGGCGGGATTGAGCGCGGCCCAGGAGACGCTGCTGCAACGTTGGGGTTATCCATACGTGATGAACGAGTTTCGCTTTCACATGACCCTCAGCCATCGGATGCCCGACGACGCTGAAAGCGTGATGTTGCGGGAAGCGGCGATGGCACATTTCGCGCCAGTGATTGCCTCCCACCAGGCCATCGACCGGCTGGCGGTGTTCCGCGAGGAGGCGCCAGGTACACCATTCACCCAGGTTGAGCAATTCGCGCTCGGGACCGGCGCGTGAGCGTCGTCATCCGTGACGGTTCTGGCAAGGACGACGCGGTTTGCGGACGCATTGTCGGCGCGGCGGCGGGAAGCTCCGTCTATGCGGAACGATTGCCGCATGCCCGCGCCTTGTTCGAGGATGTCTCGGCCCTCGCCCTGGAAGGCAAGCTGCGGCTGATCGCCGAGATCGAGGGCCGGCCCGTCGGTTTCGCCGACTACACCGCCGCCAAGGGCCATATCAAATATCTGTTCGTCCTGCCCGGCGCCCAGGGAAGCGGCGCCGGCTCGGCCCTGCTCGACGCGGTACAGGCGCGCGCGGACGGCCCGATCAGCGTGCATGTCCTCGCCGTGAACGATGTCGGCATCCTTTGGTATCTGCGGCGCGGCTTCAAGGTGGTGGACGGTTGGGCAGAGCCCTTGGAAGGCATGACCGCCGCCTGGCTCAGGCTGACGCGCGCGCGCGACCGCTCAGGTCAAAATCGCCTCTAAAGCTGGGAGAACCGCGTCGGTATCCTCGGGCAAGCCCACCGTCAAGCGGATGTGCTTCTCGTATCCCGGCGCGGGAATGCCGGAGATCAGAATACCTCGCCCACGCAAACCGGCGATCACCTCGCCCGCGACGCGCGGCGTCTCGCAAGAGACGAAATTTCCAACACTCGGAAGCGGGCGTAGTCCGAGACGCCGCAAACCATCGGCCAGACGCTCCCGCTCGGCGGCCATCTTGGCGACGATGTCACGCATATGTGCCTCATCCTCCAACGCCGCCAGGGCGCCGGCCTGGGCGATGGCGTTGACGGTGAAGGCGTTGCGGGCGACCTGAAACCCGCCGGCCACCGCCTCGGAGCCACAAAGCAGATAGCCGACCCGCACCCCGGCCAATCCATAGGCTTTCGAAAAACTCCGAAAAATCGCCCAGGGGCCCGCGCGTTCGCGCATGATCGGCAAGGGGTCCTCGCCGCCGGCATGCATGGCGAATTCGTGATAGGCCTCATCGAGCACCAGCAACACGCTCTCCGGCAGCGCCTGGGCCACTCGCGCGATTTCGGCCGCCGTCAGCATCCCACCGGTGGGATTGTTCGGGGTCGCGAGAAACATCAGCCGGGTACGCGCGGTAACCACCGCCAGCATCGCGTCCGGATCGCAGGCCCCGTCGGCGCGCACCGGCACCGCCACGAGCTTGGCGCCCTGTATCGCCGTGCCCTTGGCGAAACTGCCGAAGGAGGGCGACGGCGCGACGACCTCGTCTCCAGGCGTAAGCGTCACCCTGGTGGCGCTG
>Ga0181579_10000262_pt1 | contig 40479 bp, 30 predicted proteins | sample 071ome_24_FD_132996 | JGI IMG/M metagenome (GOLD analysis project Ga0181579, IMG submission 132996) | Coastal salt marsh microbial communities from the Groves Creek Marsh, Skidaway Island, Georgia - 071402CT metaG (megahit assembly) | ecosystem: Environmental > Aquatic > Marine > Intertidal...
GCATCTCCCTCCCGGGCGAGCAGCTCGTAATCGACCCCGTTCAGCTTGCGGACGAGGACGACGTCGTCCGCCGTCGTCACCCCGTTCACCTCGTCGAGGTTCCCGTCGGTGATCATGTCCCCGTTGGCGTTCCAGATCGTGTCGGTGAAGGCAATGCTGTCCCAGACGAGGCTGTCCAGCGCGCCGCCCACGATCGTCGAACCCTCGCGGAACTCGCTGAAGAGATTCATCTCCACGATCTGGGGGGCGGCGCCGGGCGCGATCCTCACGAGCACCTCATCGGTGGTCGTGGCCCCGTCCAGGTCGACCTCGCAGTAGACCGTCCCCGCGCTGTCGATGCAGGTGGAGTTCCACTCACCCGGATCCTCGACCGGATCGATGGTGGGGTAGACCGTCCCCTCCTGCATGAGGACATCGAGGCCGAGCATCAGGACCTCGTCGTTGTTGGTGTCATCCGCGCCCCCGGCTCCTGTGCCGTTCAGGTCTCCATCCCAGACGACCTGGCCGGCATCGTTCACATGGCCCGGCTCGAAGAAGTCGTCGATGTTGTCGACCACGGCGGAGCTCGGCACGCCGTTGATCGTCACCGAATCTCCGGAGACGATCGCGATCCCGGCTCCCACCCAGATCCAGTCGTCGAGGGTGGTCCCCTCATCGTCGCCATCGAAGGCCAGGATCCCTCCGGGGCTCAGGCTCGGGTGCGCGACGTTGTCGACGATGCCACCGGTCTGAGGATTCAGGTCCCCATCGGAGAGGATGGAGAACGGCAGGTACTGTGCCTGCGCGCTGCTCGCAAGCAGGAGCGCGGAGCAGAGTACGGCAAAGGTGATGAGACGCTTCGACATGTGAAATCCCTCCCGTGGCCCCCCGTACGGGAGCCGTCCACGCCACCCTCCTCTGGAGGGGGCCTCCGACCTGCAACCGAGCCGTCCTCCGGCCAGGGCTCAGCCCCAGTCGGCGAGGTCGCTGGAGGTGCAGCGCACCCGGAATAGCGCCGGGCGCTTCTCCTCGAGCGAAAGAGCGCAGAGCGTCGGTACTTCTTTGATCCAACCCATGCTGAAGGAAGCCAGCCCACACGATGACCCGGGCTTCCCGTCGGAGGGGAGAATAGGTTCCCGCCCGATCTTCCCTCCATGATAAGGCCCCTTCGAATGCAGGGATAGGTGGGAGATTCCCGCATGGGCGCTACCTGGAGGGCTCCTCCCCTGCTCCGCTCCTCGCGCCCCCTGTTGTTCCGATAAGGTATATTATGATGCGCCAGGGCTGCGGGGCCCCCCCGGACGCCTCCCCGGGCTCCGCCTCCCGGCGAAGAGCGCCTCCAGCCCCAGGATCAGGCGCTGGAGCCACTCTCCCCCCAGACAGAGCAGGGCGATCGTCCGCGGCCGACTCCGGACCGGGACCGGCCGCCGGAGGACCTGGAGGACGGTGCGCGCGGCTCGCTCCGTCGTCCACTGGAGGGGCTTCCACCGCGCCTTGGCCATCTTGGTGTCAACGAAGCCGAACCGGACATTCGTGACCGAGATCCCATCCCTGCGCAGGCGAAGCCCGAGCCCGCGCAGGTAGCGTGAGAGCGCGATCTTCGAGGCGACATAGCTCGGTGAGCCCGGCGCGACGAACCCATCCGCGAGGCTCGAGAGCACGACGAGATGGCCTCCTCCGGCCGACCTCCATCGAGGCATCACCTCCGCGCAGAGCTCGACCACGGAGTGCAGGTTCGTGCGGAAGCAGCGGAGCTCGCCGGAGAAGTCGTCCGGATCGAAGCCCGAGCCGACCCCGGCGCAGTGGATCACCGTGCGAATCCCGGGCTCCTGATCCAGGAGCGTTGCGAGCGTCGGGCGAAACGCATCCGAAGTCACATCGATGATGATGTGATGGTGATCCGCGGGCGGTGCCGGAGCCTTGCCACCGTCTTCTCCAGCCCTCGCCACGCTCGAGACTGCATCGCTCGAGGCCTCATCGCTCCAGGCCCCGAACTCCGCGCCGACGGTCCAGGTTCCATCCGGACCCGGCTCGAGGAGCCGCCCCGCACGGGGGCTCGGACTCCGACTCAGCCCGATGACGCGGTCACCCCGCGCGAGGAGCGCATCCACCACCGCCAGTCCGATCCCCGACGATGTTCCGATAACGAGGACCGGGGGAGGGGGAGGCAGGCTCAACGAGTCGCCCGCGCTTCCTCGGCGCGCGCCTCCAGCGCATCGAGGAACGCCTCGAGACCGGGAGGAGACTGGAGGAAGAAGAGGCTCGGCTCGAGCAGCTCCAGTTCGGCGAGGCGCATCATCCCCTGCGCGTCCTCGATCACATCGACCCGGGCGTACAGGGTCGGCCCGACGCCGGCGAGGACCGCGGCGGCCAGCGACCGTCCCGGTTCATTCGGGCGGAAGGCCGCGCTCACCTTCTCGTCATCCCCGCTGAAGCGGGGGGTCTTTCGGACCGCGTGGCTCACCTGGCCCCCGATGCATACGATGGCGCACTCCCCCACCGTCTCCACCTTCGCCTCGTAACGCTGAACCATCCAGGCGCGCTCGTCTCTCCGCTCGCCGAGGAACCCGACCGCATCCTCGAGCGCACCACGCTCGAAGCGGTGGGTCTCGAAGGAGCCTGCAGAGATCACGGGCTTCACGACGATCGCATCCCAGTCGACCTCCCCCCACCGCCGTCGGAGATCGAAGGGCTCACCGCGCTCGATGAACCAGGTCGGCACGATCGGGACCCCCCGGTCTTCGAGCCTCAGGAGGTAGCGCTTGTCGATGTTGCCGAGACAGGTCTCCAGCGGGTTCCAGAGCGCCGTCCTCCCCGCCACCTCCCGAAGCCACGCGCGGAAGCGCTCCGGCTCCTCGAAGTAGTTCCAGGTCGACCGGATCACGCAGAGATCGAAGCGCTCCAGCGCCACCGCCCTCCCCGCGGAGCGACGGACTCCGCACTCCTCCACCGGGAGGTCCCAGGCGATGAGCTCCGGCTCGTGGCCTCGCCCTTCCAGCGCGGCGAGGAGGAGCACCTCGTCCGGATCCGGCTCCGGCAGCTCCGCGCAGGTGGCCACCGCGATGCGCAAGGGGTCAGGCATCCAGGGTCTCCCTCTCCTCGTCTCGCTCCATCTCGGCGAGAGCTTCCTCCGCGCGGGCCAGGGCGACCTCCGGCGCCTCTTCGGTCCCGTGGAGAATCCTCGCCTGCCGACGCGCCTGCTCCGCGAAGAACTCCACTCCGGGGACGAGCGCCGCGCCGTGGCTCGCGGCGAGGCGGAGGAACTCCGTCGCCCGCGAGCGATACACGAGCTCGATCGCGCATCGCCCCTCGAACCGCTCCACGGGCCAGGGGAGGAGCCCCCCCTCGCCGGTCGTGTTCACGATCACCGCCGCGGCGGGGATCGCCTCGGCCCCGACCTCCTCCACTCCCGACCCCTGCAGATCGGGCGGCAGGGGACCGCTCCCCCGACGAAGGACCTGGACCTCCCACCCCCTCCCCGCGAGGAAGGGTGCGAATGCGCGCGCCGTCCCGCCGGCTCCGAGCAGGAGCACCGGTCCGTCCCCCCGCGGCACGCCCCGCCGAGCGAGGAGCGCGGCGAGCGCCGGTGCATCGGTGTTCCAGCCCCGCCAGCTCTTCCCGTCCCGCCGCAGGGTGTTCCAGGTCGGATGCAGCTCCTCCTCGGGTGACCCCGGGAGGCCGATCGAACGGGCCCAGACCTTGTGCGGGGCGGTGACCGCAAGCCCGGCGATGGGAGGGAGGGTCGCGGGCCAGTCGGCGAGAAGTGCGCCGGGATCACCGGTCGAGAGGTCGAGCCATCGACCGCTCCGCGCCTCGCCTTGGAGTCCTCGGTTGTGATAGCCGGGAGAGATCGAGCGGGTGACCTCCGCCCCGACGACGAGATGGAGCACACTGCGCTCCGCGCCCGCCTCTCCGAGGCGAGGAAGTCCTCCTCCGTGACGCCGGTGGATGGACGCCCCGGTCGGCTGCCCTGCGGCGACCCGAGGTCCGACCGCGGCGGCAGCGTAGGCCCAGCCCTCGGGGCGGGCGACGGCCGCGAAGCGCGAGAGCCGCCCGCGCCCCCCCGCTGCGAAGACCGTGCAGGGGCGCTCCTCCCGGCCCAGCCTCTCGGAGATCCTCACCGCCTGCAGAAACGCCCCCTCGGTGTCCGCGAGAACGAGCTTCCCCGCGTCCGCTCCCGGGCGGAGGAGATCGCGCCCGATGCCGACGAGAGAGATGTCCGGGAGGGGCTCGCGGAGGTGTCGACTGAGCAGGACGCGGACCGCCCCATCTCGCGGCGCGGTCAGCGAGAGCTCCCGAAGCGCCACGGCGTCCTCGGAGTCGAGGTCGACCCAGAGCTGTCGCCCGATCCCCCGCAGCAGGGTCCGCAGGTACTCGACCCTCTCCCGCCCCGACTCGCCGGGCGCGGCCTTCCAGGTCACGATGACCGGCAACGGGAGCGCGCGGAGCTCCTCAAAGGACGGCGGCGCCTCCCAGAGATCGAGGCGGAGCTCCACCCCTCCCCGGGGGAGCGGGACGGCCGGCTCCCCCTCCGCTTCAGGGAGTCCCTCGGAGAGGTGGGCGCGCAGAATCGCGGCGCTCGGGATCGTGACCACCCAACCCGCCAACGGAGACATCCGGGCTCCCTTCACTCTCGAGGCTGTCAGACTCCTCCCCCCGGGCTGGATCGTTCCGGGTCCCCCGGGGATCCCTCAACGCTCCGGACTGACTTTCTTCCGGAAAACCGCCGAGGAGGGGGTGTGGAATGCCTTGGACCGTTGCCGATCATCGTTATAATCCGGGGAAGTTCGAGGGTCGAGGCGACCTCACCTCGAACCCCGCGATCCCCCGAAGGATCGCCCCCATCCGACCTCCCCGCGAGAGCCGCGGATCTCTCTGCCCACTCTCCGGATGGTCGCTCGCTTTTTCCTTTCCCCGCGCGAAATCGCCTGATTTCCCCCGCAGGTCATCAGACCGAATGCGGACCTCGGAGAGGTCGAGAGAGCTCGCCTGAGCGAGGCTCCTCGGAGGATCGGCCTTCTCGCGCCGCAGACCGAGCCCCACCGCGGCTGGTCCGCGTCCCCGGCCCTCCGGAGACCCCCAACGCGGGGGCTTCCCAGCAGCGCGACGCACCCAGCTCGCCGGGGGAGATTCAGACTTGGTCGGCCCCCTGGGTCGGCTTCGGTGTCGGACGGAACCGCGCCGAGAATCGGACGATCGGACGTCGTGGCGTCCCCCGAGCCCCCGCTCTCTGCGGAAGGCCGGCAGAGTGGAGTCGTCCTCGCTACTAATCCCGTGATGAGTCGACCCCCCCGCTTCGTGGAGGCGGGCGGCGTCCCTCGATCACCGGGGAGCCCGAACCCTCAAGGGGCGGGTCCCTCGACTTCCCAGTTCGCGAGCCGCGTCACCCGAAACGCCGGGGAAGACGCAAGCCGGGCGTGCCTCGGTCCCCATCCACCCCATCCCCGGGGAGGAGCGTCGGGGCCGTGGCTCAGGCCCCGCACCAGTACGAGGAGAGTCTCGACTTGAACGCGCACAACAACGGCGAGTCCTCGAGCGGCCGTTCCTCCTCTCGCAATCGGCGGGGGGGCTCCGGGCGACGCTCCGGTGGTCGACGCCAGGAGGACGGATCCCCCGAGCGCTCCCGGGATGGGGGCGCGCGGGAGGGCGGCTCCGGCGAGGGCCGCTCCCGCAGCGGTGGCCGCCGCAGCGGCGGGGGACGGAGCGACCGCGACGAGTCCGACGAGCGCAAGGAGGGTCGCTCCCGCCGTCGACCGGGCGGTGGCTCCCGCAGTCGCAGCGACTCCAATCGCGGTGGCAGCGCCGGTCGCGGTGGCAGCGCCCGTCGTGGTGGCAGCGCCGGTCGCGAGGGCAGCTCCGGGCGCGAGGGCCGGGACTCACGCGAAGACCGTCGCTCTCGAAGCTCGCGCGACAACCGCGGCGGTGTGAAGCGGGGCAGCGTCGACCACCAGGCCCGCCGTCGCCCGAAGCAGCGGGACTCCCGCGGCGACTTCTCGGTCCCCGAGGGTGGAGGTGGAAGCCGCGGCGAGCGCATGAAGCCCGAGCTCGTCCGGGGCATCCTGGAGATCGGCAACCAGGGCTTCGGCTTCCTCCGGGACTCCCAGCGCAGCTTCCGGATCCAGCCGACCGACGTTCATGTCGGGAAGCATCTCGTCCAGCGCTATCGCCTCCGCTCGGGACACTACATCGTGGGGACCACCGGCGGGCATCGCGCGCCGAAGGGGCGCGGCCCCTCCCTCAATGAGATCCACACCGTCGACGGCGATCCCCCCCAGCACGTTCCGTCCCGCCCGTTCTACAAGGACCTCACCTCCATCGATCCGACCGAGCGGTTCCAGCTCGGCCTCAACGGCGACCTGAGCATGCGCCTCGCGGACCTCATCGCGCCGATCGGTCGTGGGCAGCGCTCCCTGATCGTCGCGCCGCCGCGGACCGGCAAGACCGTCCTCCTCCAGAAGATGGCCCAGTCGATCACCCACACCTATCCGGATGTGGCGGTCGTAACGCTCCTCGTCGACGAACGGCCCGAGGAGGTCACCGACTGGAAGCGGAGCGTTCGCGCGGAGGTCTACGCCTCGAGCTCGGACGAGAACTCCAAGAACCATGTCCGGGTCGCGGAGATGGTCCTTCACCGCTGTCACCGCCTCCTCGAGGCGGGCTGCGATGTCGTCCTCCTCCTCGACTCCCTCACCCGCCTCGGACGCGCGTACAACCTGGAGACCGCCCACAGCGGGCGGACCCTCTCCGGAGGGGTCGACGCCAAGACCCTTGAGAAGCCCAAGGCGATCTTCGGCGCCGCCCGGAACGTCGAGGGGGGCGGGAGCCTGACGATCATCGCGACCGCGCTGATCGAGACCGGCAGTCGGATGGACGAGGTGATCTTCGAGGAGTTCAAGGGAACCGGGAACATGGAGCTGGTCCTCTCCCGGAAGCTCGCCGACCACCGGGTCTTCCCCGCGATCGACGTGACCCTCTCCGGGACCCGCAAGGAAGAGAAGCTCTACTCCCCCGAGGAGATCGATCAGATCTGGAAGCTCCGACGGGTGCTCACCAACGTGAACCCGATCGAGGGAATGGAGCTCCTCAGCGAGAGAGTCGGCTCCTTCGAGAACAACGATGTCTTCCTGACCTCGCTGAAGGCCTGACCCCACCCGGCCTCATGCCATCCCACCGACCGCCATCGGCAGAAGCTCCGAGGAGACCTGGCCCGCGGTGACGCGATACCAGCCGGGGCGCTTCCGGGCCCCGCCGTGCGAGTCGGTCCCCCCCGAGAGCAGGAGGCCGTGCCGCTGCGCGAGCTCGAGGGCGACCTCGCGGCGACGCCCCCGTACCGCCGGGGAGAAGACTTCGACCCCCGCGAGCCCTTCCTCCACCAGCCTCGCTCCGTGGCGCGCGACCTCCGCTTCCGGCGGGTGGGCCCACACGGCGACCCCCCCGCCATCCCGAATCGCCGCGATCACCTCGCCGGTCCGCACCTCCGTCATCGCGAAGCGGGAGCGGTTCATGAAGCCGGAGTACAGGGTCTCGGGATTGCGCGGCCAGCCGATCCGGACGAGACAACGCGCGACATGGGAGCGGCAGGGCACCCCGCCCCCCACCTCCGCGTCGAAGTCCGCCCAGCGCAGCGGGATCCCGTCATTGCGGAGCGCGGCGACTCCCGCCCGGACCCGGGCCCGCCGATCCGCCTCGCGCTCGTCGATCCAGGCCCGGAAGCCGGGGCGGAGGCCATCGGGGAAGTAGCCGAGGATGTGGATCTCCCGCTCGGGGAGCCGCGCGGTCACCTCGACACCCGGGAGGAGGCAGGGGCGGGCGGCCGCGCTGCCGGGGGTCCCGGTCGACCATCCTCCATCGGCGAGGTCGTCGTAGGCACGGAGGGTGTCGTGGTCGCAGATCGAGAGGACCGAGACGGGCGCTCGCGCCAGCATGATCGGCGCATCGACGCCGTCGCTGCGTGAGCTGTGGACATGGAGGTCGATGCGATCGGAGGGCCGGAGCAGCGAGGTCAGGCGTCGACCGCCTCTCCGGCGCACCGCGCGGCCGCGGCGATCCTCTCCAGGCTCCGCTCCCGACCGAGGACCTCAATCACCTCGAAGATTCCGGGCGAGTCCTTCCGGCCGGTCAGGGCGATCCGCAAGGGCATGAAGAGCTGGGGCTTCTTGACCCCGAGGTCGGCGCGGGCGGCCTCGAGCGCGGCCTCGATCGCGGAGAGCTCCCACGGCTCGACCCCCCGGAGGCACTCCTCCGCCCGGCCCAGCGTCGCGGGGACATCGCGAAGATCCCCCTTCGGGGGGGTCAGGTCCGCGGCCTCGTAGGGATCCGCCTCCCCGAAGAACCAGCGCGTCTTCTCCGCCACATCCGGGAGGCGATGGAGGCGCTCCAGCACCACGGGGAGGATGACGCGGAGACCCTCGGCGTCCGCGCCCTCCGGCATCATCCCCTCCGCCTCGAGTCGGGCGGTGATTTCGGCCGCGTCCAGACGGCGGAGATGCTGACCGTTCAGCCAGTCGAGCTTCTCCAGATCGAAGATGGGTGCCCCGAGGGAGATGTCCTCCAACCGGAAGTGCTCGGCGAAGTGCTCCCGATCGAAGACCTCCTCCCCGCTCGGGCTCGCCCACCCCATGAGGGCGAGGAAGTTGAGGAGCGCCTCGGGGAGGTAGCCCTGTTCCCGGTACCAGTCGAGGGAGACGGGGTTCTTCCGCTTGGAGATCTTGCTCTTGTCCTGGTTCCGCAGCAGCGGGACATGGAAGAACCGGGGCAGCGTCGCCCCGAAGGCCGCGTAGAGGAGGACGTGCTTCGGGGTCGAGATCAGCCACTCCTCCGCCCGCACCACCTCGGTCACACCGAACGCGATGTCATCGACGACGTTGGCGAGGTGATAGGTGGGGAAGCCGTCCGACTTCATCAGGACCTGGTCGTCAATCTCCTCGTTCCGCACCTCGATCGGGCCGCGGAGCTCGTCACGAAACGTCGTCGATCCCCCCTCCGGAACCCGGAGGCGGACGACGTGGGTCTCCCCCGCCGCGGCCCGACGCTCGCCATCCGCGATCGGAATCGAGCGGCAGTGGCCGTCGTATCCGAGGCGCTCCTTGCGCGCGTTCTGCTCCTCGCGAAGGGCCGAGAGCCGCTCCTGGGTGCAGAAGCAGCGATAGGCCGCGCCGGTGCCCAGCAGCTCGCGGATCTTCTCCGCGTACATCTCCTGTCGCTCCGACTGGCGGTAGGGAGCATGAGGACCTCCGATGTCGGGGCCCTCATCCCAGTCGAGGCCGAGCCAGCGGAGGGCCCGGAAGATCTGCTCCTCCGAAGATGCCTGGTAGCGGGAGCGATCGGTGTCGTCGATGCGGAGGAGGAAGCTGCCCCCCTCGCGCGTCGCCCAGGTCCGGTTGAAGAGGGCGACATAGGCGGTGCCGACATGGGGGTCCCCGGTCGGGCTCGGCGCGATGCGGACACGAGGTGCGCTCAACTCGATCCTCCTCGACTCGTCTCTTCGGGCGTCGACGCTCCCGGATCGGCATTGGCCACGCCTCCCGGCAGCTGGCCACGCTCCAGAAGGAGTCGCTCGACCCAGCGACCGATCTGATCCATCTCGAGATTGACCGTGTCCCCGACCCCGCGCTCGGAGAGGCTGGTGATCTCGAGTGTGTGCGGGATGAGCGCGACCGTGAAGCGGCTCCCCTCGGTCGCGGCCACGGTGAGGCTGATTCCATCGATGGTGATCGAGCCCTTGTGGATCACCCGGACCGGGCTTCCCGGCGGGACCTCCACGGTGAGCCGGGTCTCCCCCCCGGTCTTCAACACCTCGACCACCGTCCCGACCCCGTCGACATGGCCGGTGACGAGATGCCCGCCGAGTCGGTCGCCGATCCGCAGCGCCCTCTCGAGGTTCACCGCATCGCCGGGGCTCCGCCCACCCAGATTGGTGCAGCGAAGGCTCTCCTCGATGATGTCGAAGGAGAGGGTCGTCCCCTCGTGCTCCACGAGGGTGAGGCAGCAGCCGTCCACGGCGATGCTCTCCCCCACCTCGAGCCCCCCCCACGGCGCGTGAGGTCCATCGTCCGCCGGCGCGTGGCCGCGATCGACGACCCACCGACGCGCGCCTGACCGATCTTCGCATCTGGCGAGGGTCCCGACCCGCTCGATGATCCCCGTGAACATCCCCGGAAACCCTTTCCGGAAAGAGAGTTGCGACGACAGAGCTGCCTGGCCGGGAGGCCGGCCCGCCCGCGGAGGCCGCGGGCTCGGGATCGTACCATCGGGGACACCTCCGAACAGGAGATCGGCCTCGATCCCGCCGGGGAGGATCGATCCTCCCCCGGGCCCTCCCCCGTCCGGAGCCGTCCGCGAGTGTTGACCGGAAGTCCCCTGACGCTATAATTTCATGTTCTGGGCAACTGGCTGTCGCCCCTCCCCCGTCCGCATCTCGCGTGATCTGGGGCTCCGGGACGAAGGCAGGGCCAGCGGAGGCTTCCCTACCGAGGTCGGCTGACCTGGGTCATGGCGGGGAGCCGCTCCTCGGAATTGGGCTCCGGAAAGTGCTGTGCAACCTGCACATCCGACACGGAGTAGGGTAAACCGAGGCGCGTCGCCCCCGCGGGCCGGCCTGACCCACGATCGAATTCGGAAGCCGAATCCGGTTCGCGTTCCCCATCGCGCGCTGTGCGGGGGGAGAACGACCCGAGCGGACAATGAGTCCGATCGTTCACCACAAGGACGGCACGAAGCTCGTGCGCTGCGGGGTGATTACGGGGACCCCCTCGATCGGATCGGCCGCTCGGGGGGTGCAGTCGGCGGGCGGAGCCCGTCGATCAGCGATCTTGAGAGCAAGTGGAGCAGGTTTCGATCTGCCGGAGTTCCGTAGGAGGGCGCCTTCGAGGTGTCTCCTCCGATTTTCCCTGAGGGGAGGACGAATCTCATGAGTGGGCTCGCTAAGGCCTTCGTGGTGATCAACCTGATCCTGGCTATCTTCTTCCTGGGCTCGGTCTCGACTCTGTTCACCGTCCAAGAGGGATGGAAGCAGGCCGCCGAGGACGCCGGGCAGGCGCTCGACGACCTCGAGGGTCGCGCCGACCAGCAGGCCAAGGACCTGAAGGGCACCATCGACAGCCTCCAGAACAGCAACGATGGCCTCACCGCCAACGTCGAGAACCTCCAGTCCGAGAAGCGCATGCTCGAGGACAATGTCCGCGACCTCCGCACCGCCAACGGTGAGAAGGACAAGCAGATCAGCACCTTCGGCGCTCGGATCGAGCTCCTCGAGGGTCAGATCGCCGACGCGCGGAGCACGATCGAGACCAAGGAGAACCGGATCCACGACCTCACCCAGCAGGCCGGGGATGCCGAGGAGGCCAAGAAGGCTGCCGTCGCGGCCATGAACCGCGCCGTCCTCGACCGCCAGAACATGGCGTCCGAGCTCGAGGACGCGAGCGCGCAGCTCGCCACGATCACCGCCGAGCGCGACGACCTCGCGGTCCTCATCGAGACCGCCCAGCACCGCGGCATTGACTTCAGCACCGTGGTTGGTGTCCCGAAGATCGACGGCCAGGTGGTCGCCGTGCGCGAGGGCGTCATCGTCCTCTCCGTCGGCCGCGACGACGGCGTGCAGGTCGGCTATGAGTTCGAGATCTACGACGGTCGGAGCTATGTCGGCAAGGTGCGCGTCGAGACCATCCTCGACGACATGAGCGGCGCGAAGATCCTCTACACCGACAGCGGTCGGAAGATCTCGACCGGTCAGAGCGCCTCGACCCGCCTCGCGGGTTGATCGAGAGGAGACACGCAACATGTTCGATCAGCCGATCATCGAGCGGAAGAGCTCGAGTCCGCTGGCCACGAGCCTCCTCGTCCTCTCCGCGGTCTGCCTCCTGACGGCCATCGTGCTCGTCGGAGCCAAGATCAAGGACCAGACGGTCGTCGGGGCTGAGAAGCCGACCGACAGCGCCCAGACCTGGTACAACAAGGGGCCGAAGAAGGCGATCAAAAACCTGGAGGAGATCGTCGGGGAGTGATCCCCGCGACCCTCGGGTGAAGAAGCCTGCCAGAGGTCCGCTCTCCACTGGAGAGCGGACCTCTTCTCATTTCCTTCCCTCCCGCCTCGACCTCCCGGCCTCCCCCAACCCCCGGCGTCGAAGCGGCGCGCGACCCCCTCGGTTCTCCGCCCCCACCCCCGGACGCCGGCTGCCTCCGGGGCGGAACCCGCGGCAGAAGGCGTTTCCCTCCGCCTCCCTCGCCGCGTAGAATGCGCGCGTCCTCGGCCAACGGAAGCAACTCCATCCACTTCCTCCGCCGACCCCTGCGTGGGGTCCGCTCCGCAGCCGTGGACACGCACCCGACCCGGGGGGGTCGCGTGCCGTGACGATTCCTCACCATCCTCGCAGCGCACCCGCGAAGGCGTCCGGACCGGCGCGCCTCCTCGCCGAGGATGGGATGGAGTCACTCGGAACCAGCACACTCCAGTGGGAACGCGCGAGGTCGCCATGGTCCTCCAGCTCATCAACAACTCGCTGAATCGCTTTCTGGGGATCTTCTCCACCGACATGGGGATCGACCTCGGGACCGCGAACACCCTCGTCTGCGTTCGAGGGGAGGGGGTCGTCCTCTCCGAGCCCTCCGTCGTCGCCGTGAAGGCGGGGACGAACCAGGTTCTGCTGGGCGGCCAGGCGGTCGGACGGGTCGCGAAGGAGATGATCGGCCGGACTCCGGGCTCGATCGAGTCGATCCGCCCCCTCAAGGATGGCGTGATCGCCGACTTCGAGGTGACCGAGGCGCTCCTCAAGTACTTCATCACCCGGGTTCACAAGCGGAAGCGGTTCTTCAGCCCCCGCGTGGTGATCGCGGTGCCCAGCGGGATCACCGCGGTCGAGAAGCGCGCGGTCTACAACTCCGCGGAGCGCGCCGGCGCGCGGAAGGTCTACCTCGTCGAGGAGCCTCGCGCCGCCGGCCTCGGGGCGGGCCTCGAGATCGAGGAGCCGATCGCCAGCATGGTCGTGGACATCGGGGGCGGGACCACCGAGATCGCGGTGATCTCCCTCGCCGATGTCGTGACCTCCGTCTCGCTGCGCGTCGCCGGAGACGACATGGATGAGGCGATCATCCAGTACATGAAGAAGACCTACAACATCCTCCTCGGCGAGCTGACCGCTGAGCAGATCAAGATCAAGATCGGCTCGGCCCACCCGCTGGAGGAGGAGCTGAGCCTGGAGGTCAAGGGGCGCGACCTCATCGCCGGACTCCCCCGCTCCGTGAAGATCAACAGCGAGGAGATCCGGGAGGCGCTCCGCGAGCCGGTCAGCGCCATCGTCGAGGGGATCAAGGAGACCCTGGAGAAGACCGACCCCGAGCTCTCGGCGGACCTCGTCGAGCGCGGTCTCGTCCTCTGCGGAGGGGGCGTCCTCCTGCGCGGGCTGGACCAGCTCATCGCCAGGGAGACCGGTCTGCCGGTCCGCATCGCGGATGACCCGCTGACCTGCGTGGCCCGCGGGACGGCGATCTTCCTCGAGAAGCTCGACCAGTACTCCTCGGTCCTCGACGCCATCGAGGATGACGTCTGATCCGGGGGTGATCCACTCCCCCGCGCCCCACCACCCGAGGAGCCCGGACTCCCCGCCGCCCCCGAGCGCGGGAGGTGCGGGGTGAGTCATCGGGATGCCGCGGGCCCCGCGCTCCTCTGCTGGATGCTCCTCATCCTCATCGCCACCGCAGCCCAGCGCTGGGCCGCACCGGAGTCGCGCGACCGCCGGGAAGCCCGCGGGTACGAGCTCCTCCAGGAGCAGTTCCTCATCGAGGAGCGCGCGGAGCGGGAGGCGGGCCGGCGCGAGCTCCTCGACCTCTACCAGGGGGTCCTCGATGGCTTCCGGCCGATCGTCACCCGGCTCCGCCCCCTGCCCGACGCCTCGCCTCAGCGACACACCGCGCTCCTCGAAGCCGGCGCGGAGGAGGGGGTCCGCCCCGGACAGGGGGTGATCGGACGCGCCGGGGTCGTCGGCGTTGTCGCGGAGGTGGAGCCCCACCGCGCCCGGATCATCCTGAGCGATGATCCCGCCTTCCGCGTCCGCTTCCACATCCCCGGCAAGGGACGCGGCATCGCCGCCGGAGGTCCGGGGCGGGGAGAGATGCGACCGGTGACCCGCCTCGACCCCTTCCACCTCGAGTCGGGTGACCTGCTCCTGACCCGCGGGGGGAGCTCGCCCTTCCCCCGCAGCCTCGTGATCGCCGAGGTGGTCGAGGGGAGGATCCCCGTCGAGACCACCCGCCTCTCCCCTCCTCCCGGGCTCGACGACACGCAGGAGGTCATCGTCCTCGGGGTCGGAGCGGCGGCGGTGCGATGATCCGTGGTGTCCGCCCTCTCCGCTGCGCGACCGTCCTGCTGCTCGGCCTCGGCACGCAGCACGCGCTGGCCCCCCTCGTCGGCGGCGGGCCGGATGTCGTCGATCTGCCGCTGCTCGTCCTGCTCTGGTTCGCCCTCGTCGATCGCCCGGGGCGCCTCCTCCTCCTCGCGGCGGGCCTCGTCTTCCTCCGTCTCCAGCTCGGCGTCTCGTCGATCGCCGAAGTGGCGCTCCCGATCCTGGGTGCGCTCCTCGTCGTCCGCCTCGCGCGGGGAGGGGTCGACCCTCGGGACCCCACCCGCCGCCTGGTGATCGTGGCCGGGGCCCTCCTCACGGCGGCCGCGATCGCCCGCGCCCTCTGGTCGATTCCGCTCGCGGGCAGCAGCGATCACGCGGCGACGGGAGTGCTCCTCGGCTGCCTCGCCGCCGCGCTCCTCTTCCCGCTCCTCGATCGATTGTCCCCGTGGCTGAGGAGCGCGACCCACCCGATGTGACGTCGGTCGCCTCCCGGGAGACTCCGGCGGGGGTGGGTGAATCCCACCTCGGGTTCTGCCAGAATGATGATCCCCCGCGAGAGGAAGTCTCCCTTGCAACGCCGCCGAATCCTGCTGCTGGTGATCGCGCTCGTGGCGAGCTTCGCCGCGATCTCCGCGCGCCTCATCTGGCTGCAGGGAATCGAGTGGCGGACCTACCAGCACGCCGCAGAGCGGACTCACCGCAGGGTCTGGGCCGAACCCGCACCGCGGGGGAGGATCCTCGACCGAACCGGGCGGGTGATCGCGCAGGACGTCCCCTCCCACGAGGTCGTCTACACCCTCGACGAGATCGAGAAGGTCCGCTGGGTCTGCCGCCGCGTGCACCGCGCCCTGCGCAGCGACCCGAGCGGCGCCTCGCTCCCTCACGATGCCGAGGAGCTCTGGACCTCACTCCAGCGCTTCCGTGAGGGGGTCCGGGCGGACCTGACCGCCCCCACGGCGGCTCCCCCCCTCCCGTGGATCTCCGGGGTCCCCGGCGAGGCGGCGGAGGCCCTCGCCCTCGCGATCCGTCGTCGCCCGGCAAGCTATCCCGGGGTGGTCGTCCCCCCCGGGGAGGGGAGGATCGACATCGCGCCCCACGCGCTCTTCGAGGGGGAGCGCACCGTCCGTCTCCTCGCGCGGCGCCTCGGCCGCGACCCGGACGAGCTGTGGGCAGCGGTCTGGCGCCGCTACGAGCAGGTCCAGGATGTCTCCCTCCCGAGCGCGCGGCGCGAGGAGATCTACCGAATCCTCGAGCACCGCCTCGTCGGTGACCTCCCGGACGAGCTCGTCGAGGAGCTCCTCCTCTTCCCCGATCGCTTCCCCGGACTCCGCGTGCGGGAGACGCCGCGACGGGAGTTCACCGGTCCGGCCGGGATCGCCCGACTCACCGGACGCGTCGGGGCCCGTCGGCCGAGCGACCAGGACCGCTGGGAGGAGGCGAGGGAGCCGATCGTCGATCGGCATCGCTTCCGCAGCCTGCAGCCGGTGCGGCTCCTCCAGGAGCGCTCCCATCACTCGGAGGACCTCGTCGGTCACGATGGGATCGAGGCCAGCCGGGAGGAGCGCCTCCGCGGCCGGGCCGGAGGAGCCCTCTGGATCGTCGACCACCGTCAGGCCCCCCGGGGCGAGCCGCTCGACCTGGAGCCCCCTCGCCCCGGCGCCGATCTCGAGCTGCAGCTCGACCTCGAGCTCTGCGAGGAGCTCGGGCGCCTGACCGCGCGTCGGGACCCCTGGGCCGCCTCGATCCTGGTGGCGGACGCGCGCTCCGGCGCGATCCTCGGTTGGGAGAGCTACCCGGCGGCGACCCCCGATGTCTTCGAGGATCAGGACGAGTACCGTCGTCTCGTGGAGGAGGAGCGAGGCCACTTCTACGACCGGCCCGCCGCGTATCCCATCGACCCCGGCTCCACCTTCAAGGTGCTCGTCTCCCTCGCCGCGCTCGAGGAGGGCGTGATCGATCCGGCCCACACCGAGGTCTGCGACGGCGCCTACGACCCCGCCCGGCCGGGACGGCTCCGCTGCGCCAACCACTACCGCGGGCTCGAGCTGGACATCGAGGATGCCCTCGAGCGCTCCTGCAATGTCTTCTTCTACCGGGTGGGTGGGGACCGCCTCGGTCTTCGTCGCATGGTCGACTGGGCGCGACGCTTCGGATTCTGGCAGCGGGTGGAGCTTGGAATCGGCTCCCAGGCGGTCGGCCTCGCCCCACGCGCGAGTCCGCCCTCCGTCGCCATCGGTCGCTCCTTCACGACCACGCCGCTCCAGATGCTCCGCTTCGTCACGATCGTCGCGAACCGGGGCGTGGATCCGGGTCTCTCCCTGATCAAGGGAGTCCACGCGCCTCCCCTCGCGGTGCCTCCCCTCCGGGCCTCCTCGTGGGAGAGTGTCGTCCGGGGAATGGAGCGCGCAGTGCGCTCCGCCACGGGAACCGCGGGGAAGGAGAAGTACGGGCTGCGGCGCTTCGACTGCGCGGTCAAGACGGGGACCGCGAGCATGAGCCGAGGCGAGGTGCCGCCCCGCTGGCGTGCCGGGGAAGACGGTGAAGAAGGGGACTGGAACCGCGCGTGGCTCATCGGCTTCGCTCCGGCGGAGAATCCCGAGGTCTCCTTCGCCATCTGCCTCGAGCGGGTCCTCGGTCACGGCGGGGAGGAGTGCGCCCCCATCGCCGCGGAGCTCCTCGAGTGGCTCGAGCGTGAGCGGGGGCTGAACCTCCGCCCCCGGGACTCCGACCGATGAAGTGGCCCGACCTCGACCGCCGCTTCCTCCCGACGCTCGCGATTCCCCTGATCGTCGGCGCCCTCCTGATCGTCGGCGTGCTCTTCGTGCACTCCGCATCCGCCGGTCCCGAGGACCCCTTCCCGAGCCCCCTCGCGAAGGCGCACCTGGCGCGGGTCATCGTGGGTCTCCTGATCTTCACCGTCGCCGCCCTCGCCGACTATCGCCTCGCCGAGCGGTGCGCCGTGCCCCTCTATCTGGTCGGGCTCTCCCTCCTCCTCTTCCTTCTGGCCGTCAAGTGGAGCCGCGGGGGTGTGGTCCGCTGGTTCTCAGTCGCCGGGATCAGCGTCCAGCCATCGGAGCTCGCCAAGCTCTTCTCCATCCTGCTCCTCGCGAGGCTGTTGAAGACATCGCGCGTGCGCGATGACCACCTCCCCCTCGGGGCGGGGCTGCTCATCCTGGGGATCCCCTTCCTGCTCGTCGCGGCCCAGCCCGATCTCGGGACCGCCCTCGTCTTCGTCCCCATCGGACTCTCCATGCTCTGGGTCGCGGGGATCTCTCGTCGCGCCCTCGGCACGATCGGGGGCTTCGGCGTGCTCTCCGCCCTCTTCGGTTACTTCTTCCTCCTACACGACTACCAGCGGACCCGCGTGCAGGTCTTCCTCGGGCTGGGAGAACGCACGGGCGCCGCGGACGGCGCCTACCACGTGCACAACTCGATGATCGCCGTCGGCTCGGGGGGACCCACCGGAAAGGGCTACGGACTCGGGACCCACCACGGCCTCGGCTATCTCCCCGAGGATCACAACGACTTCATCTTCGGGGTGATCGGCGAGGAGTGGGGCCTCGTGGGCACCACCGGCGTCCTGCTCCTCTTCCTGACCCTCTTCCTCCTCTGCCTCCGTGTCGCCTGGCAGACCCGGGACCCCTTCGGCCGACTCCTCTGCGTCGGCGTCACGGCCCAGCTCGCGTTTCAGACCATTGTGAACATCGGAATGACGGTGGGCCTCGTCCCGGTCACCGGCCTGCCTCTCCCCTTCGTGAGCTACGGGGGCACCTCGATGCTCATCGTGATGCTGGGGATCGGCATGGTGGTCGGCGTGGGACTTCGGCCGATCGACTCTCTTCACCCTGACGGGCTGCGCGGCGGGACCTCGGAGCGGACGACGCTGCGCAGGAGCCGGCCTCGAGAGGCGCGGATCGCTCGCTAGAGCCCGAAGGCGATGAGCCCGACCGCGGCGGCGAGCAGGTAGTAGCCCCAGAGGTGCATTCGCCCCGTCCGCAGGAGGCGAAGCAGGAGCTTCAAGGCGACCCATCCGATGAGAAACGCGAGCAGGAACGCCGGCAGGAGGACTCCCGCCCCGCTCCCCGCCTCGCCGCCCCGAAGAAGATCCGGCACCTCCAGCAGGGCGGCGCCTGCGACCAGAGGAGCCGCGATCAGGAAGGAGTAGCGCGCCGCCTCCTCCCGCTCCACCCCCGCCCAGAGCGCCGCGACGATGGTGATGCCGCTGCGGGAGACCCCGGGGAGGAGCGCGACCACCTGCCAGGCCCCGATCCAGAGGGCCGCTCCGACGCCGATCGGACGGGGAGCGGATCCTCGCCGCAGGGCGAGCGGGATCGTGAGCAGCGCGAGTCCGCAGCCGACCCAGGCGACGGGCAGGACCCAGGGCGCTGCGAGGGAGAGGCCCTCGATCCTCGAGCGCAGGAGGAGCCCGAACACCCCGGCCGGGACCGCCCCAAGGAGCACGAGGAGGAGCTCGCGGCGAGACTCGCCACCACCGAGCAGCGCGCCGATCAGACGGGCCACATCTCTTCGATAGACGAGCAGGACGGCGAAGAGGGTGGCGAGGTGGAGGAGGACATCGAGGCTCAGGTCTCCCTGAAGCTCCGACCCCGAAATGCGCTTCCACGCCTCGAGGTGCCCGCTCGAGGAGATCGGGAGGAACTCGGTCAGCCCCTGGATCACCGCGAGGAGGAGCGCCTCGCCCCGCTCCGTCACCGGCCGGCTCCGGAGGGGCGGGGTGTCGCCGCGCGCGGGCTGGCGCCCGGGCCGCGCCGGCTCTCCGCGAGGTCGCGTCCGTCCTTCACGAGGGCGAGTCCGGGGCTGAGCGGATCTGAGAGAGCACTCCGCGGCTGGAGTGGTCCTTCGGATCGCCCACGATCGCGATCTCCCCGCCGTAGGCGCGCACGGTCGGTCCCTCGGGGACGCTCTCGGGCGTGTAGTCGGTCCCCTTCGCGTACACCTCCGGCCGGATCCGCTCGAGGATCCCGTCGACGGTGTCCTCGTGGAAGATGAGCACGGCGTCGACGACGGTGAGACCCAGGAGGAGCTCCGCCCTCTCCCCTTCCGGGAAGATCGGGCGATCCGGACCCTTCGAGCGGCGAACGCTCGCGTCCCCGTTGATGCAGACGACGAGGAAGTCTCCGCGAGAGCGGGCATCCACGAGGGAACGCAGGTGTCCGACGTGAAGGAGGTCGAAGCAGCCGTTCGTCAGGACGATGCGCTCTCCGCGGGAACGCCGCGCTTCGACGAGGTCGGCGAGGGCTTCGAGGTCGGAGATGGGAAGGCTCGGGTCGGACAAGGGGCTCCTCCTCCCGCCCGGGAGCATCCGATCGGGCGGTGCGCGCGGAAGGGAGGAGTCTAGCGGGGAAGGGGGCGGAAGACCACGGAACCGCGCCCGCGCGGGAGCGCGCGCGAGGCCGGCGTCAGCTCACTTCCGAAGTGAGATAGAGCGCGCTGGGGATCGCGCAGAGAGTCCGCCCCTCCCCGAAGATCCCGATGGCGACGCGCTCGAGGGCGCGGCCCGTCGGAGCGTAGCTGCGTCCTCGCACGATCACGCGCGTCTCCGGATCCGCCGCCCCGCGGAGGAGGACGACCGCGCGGGCATCGGTGCAACGATCGGAGGCGAGCCCCTCGAGGCGGCCTTTGAGGCGCGAGATCCGCTGGTCCACGCGGGCGAGCTCATCCTGGACCTCCTCCTCGGCGCGCAGGAAGCTCTCCTGGACCCCTCCCCGCTGCTGCCACAGCTTCGCGCGGCGCTCGAGGAGCGCTTCATTGTCGCGGCGGAAGTCCGTGAGCAGCTTTTCCCGGTACTGGGTCCAGCGATGGATCTCCGACTCGATCGAGCGCATCTCCTCGTTGATCCAGCTCGCGCGCCCGACGGAGAGCATCGGGTGACGAGAGCCGTCCGAGCGGACCTCCCGGAGGTCGATCCCTCCGACCGCCTCGACCGACCCACCGACGACCACGCTCCCCTCCTCCGCGACACAGCGGCTCCGGGTCCGGATCCGGCAGTCACGGACCTCTCCCGTGAGGACGACCTGTCCGCCCGCCGTGATCAGGGCCCCCGCGACATCGCCGAGCTGGATGCGCCCCCCGGCCTCGAGCCGGACCGAGCCACGCCCCTTGACCGCTCCATCGATCCTCAGGTCCTCTCCCGCCCTCAGGCAGGACCCCGCTTCGACCTCGTCCGAGATCCACAGGTTGCCGCCGATCTCGAGAACGGTCTCCGCGGCGATCGAACCCTCGATCTTCGCATCTCCGGGCCAACGGTAGCTCCCGGGCGGGAGGCGGTGCGGGTGGAGCAGGGTCCGAACGACGCGGACCTCCCCCTCCGCGGTATGGAGGAAGCCGGTCGCGCGGGCGACCCAGGTTCCGTCCTCCTCGATGGCGATCCCGCCCCCCGGTCGGGGCGTCTCCCCCGCCGCGCTCTCCGGGATCGGGATGGGGGCGCCGAAGACATCGACGCCGGGATGGGAGGGAAGCGCGGCGATCGGTCGGAAGAGCCGGTCCCCGCGGCGGACGAAGAGCGGGAGCAGCTCGACGGGATCACGGCCGGAGCGAGGCGGCGGCGGGATCCGATCGAGCCCGGCAGGGCGACCCGCGCTCGGCGCGGTCCCCTCGGCGATGACCCAGGGCCCCGCCTCGCCGAGGCGCCAGGCCGCGAGCACGCCCTTCAGCTGTTCGCGGTCGACGCCGTGCTGAATTCCCTGCTCGACAATGCAGCGATGCAGGTCCCGCACCCCGGCCCCGTGGGGAGGGTGTGAGACCCGGGGCACCAGCAGAACGCGCAGGCGCCCCTCGCCCACTTCGAGGGTGAAGCTGCTGTGCAGATGGGGCTCGTGCATCGATTCCACCTTCATCCGACCGGGCGCGGACCCGCGCGCGCTCCTGCGGCGGGCCTCCCTCGGGGAGGAGCGAGTCTTCCGCGGCAGATTGAGGAGAAGCGGGCCCCCTTGAAGACTATCCCGCGCCACCGAAACCGGCCAATCGCAGCCTCAACCCCCCCTTCCTGACCCTCCGGACCGGCCTTTGACGGCGGCGGCCGGGTGTGAAAGGATGTTCACACTCGGGGGACCCTCCGAGTGGGGAGGAGTCTCGTGGAGAAGATCGGTCGAGAGCTCGATCTGCGCTTCCTGCGACCCCTGGGACGGGGCTCCGAGGGAGAGGTCTGGCTGGCGGAGGACCTCGCCCGGGACCGGCTCCTCGTCGCCTGGAAGCGGATCCGCGGCGGGGCCGCGACAGAGCCCGAGGAGTTCCGCCTCCTACGGCAGATCCGGCACCCCTCTCTGAACGAGGTCCTCGACAGCGGCGCGCTCCCCGAGGGAGGGCGCTGGTTCACCAGTCGATTCCTCTCGGGACTTCCCATCGACCGACTCCCTTCCCCCCTCGACCCGCTCCTCCTCGAGGGGATCATCCGGCGGGCCGCCCTCGCCCTCGCCGCTCTGTCCGAGGCCGGCTTCCGACACGGCGACGTCAAGCCCGCTCACATCCTCTGGAGTGGGCCGGATCCTCTTCGGGTCGAGCTGATCGACCTCGGAAACGCCCGCCCTCTCGAGGACCCGGCTCCCCCGGCTTCGGGGACCCCCCCCTACGCCGCGCCGGAGCTCTGGGGAGCGAGACCTCGCCCGACACGCAGCAGCGATGTCTACGCCCTCGCGATCTCCGCCCTCGAGGTCTTCCGGGGGAGCCCGGTCTCCTCCGCGAGAACCCTCGAGGACTGGCGACGGTGGCACGGGGAGGGAGATCGCGAGGCGGCGATGGAAGGGATCCGGGCCGAGGTCTCGGATGGCCTCAGGGATGCCCTCCGCTCCGCCATCTCCCCCGACCCCGCGGACCGACCTCGCGACCCCGCGGCGCTCGCGCTCCGGCTCCGCGCCTGGGGAGGGGATGATGAGCGCGACGGTGCGGCCGGCGTCCCGGAGCCGACGCTCGTCGGCCGCGAGGAGTGGCTGCGGGCCGCGCAGCGCGCGCTGACCCGCCAGGACTCGGAGGCCGTCGCGCTCATCTGCCCCGGAGCCAAGGGGGTCGGGAAGAGCCGGCTCCTTCGAGCTCTCGCCGACCGGCTCCGGCGCGGACAGGGGGTGGTCGTCGAGGAAGGCCCGGAGCCTCTGAACACGGAGCGCGTCCTCGCCGCCCTCTCCCTCGACGCACCTCGGCGCTTCCTGATGGTGGACGACCCTTCTCATGCGCGCCTTGAGGAGCTCGGCCGACTCTGGCGCCGCCTGCGTCAGCTCCCGGGCTCCCCTCCCGTCCAGCTGGTGATCGGGCTCCCGCGAGCGGAGGAGACCCACTCCGTGGTCTTGGCCCTCGAGGCGATCGCGCGGCCGATCGGCGTCCACCCCATCGCCGGGCTCGACCGAGACTCCTTCGGCCGCCTCGCCCGCGAGGTCGGCGATCCCCCCCGGGAGCTCGATGCCCTGTGGGAGAGTTCCGGCGGCCTGCCCACGGCGCTCCTCTCCGCTGAGGCCCCGACACCGGTGCCATCGATCGCGCCGGAGGACCAGGATCCGGAGCTCCGGGCCTGCCTCGCCGCGCTCCCCGCCCCGATCCCCGCCACGGTCCTCGCCCGGGGGCTCTCGATGGACGGCGGTCGGGACGCCCTCCTCGAGCGACTCACCGCGGCCGGGATCGAGGTCGGCTCCCTCCTCGGCGTCACGCGGGGCGGCCTCGACGATTCGGTGGTCCTTCCCCTCCGGGAGGAGCGCGCCCCCCCCGACCACGAGACACTGCTGCGCCTCGCGAGAGAGTGGGAGGCCTCCGGGGACTGGGTCGGGAGCTGGGGAGCCCTCGTCTTGCGTGCACGGGGGGGCCACCCCTGCGACCCCGACATCTGGTGGGCGCGGACGGGAGAGGCGATCGAGCGCGAGGACGCCATCGCGGCCCTCACCCTCGCCCGGCATGCGCCCCCGGGAGACGCGGCCCGCTGGCGGGCGATCGAGGCCCGCCTCGTCGCGGGAGAGGCGGAAGCGGTCCGCGGGGAGATCCCCGACCACCCTCCCACCGCGGACCCGGACGCGCTCCGAGTCATGGCGATCGCCCTCGAGGCCACCGAGGGAGCGGCCCGCGCGCTCCCCTTTGCCCGGTCCCGCCTCGCACAGCTCCCGGAGAGCGCCGCCGTCGGAGAGCGGGACTCCGCCCGAATCGCCGCGGCGCGGCTGGCGATCGAGGCGGGCGATGGTGAGGCGTGCGAGGGGCTCCTGCTCGAGCCCATCGACCCGACCGATCTCCCTCCCCGGGCGCTCCTCGAGCTGGGTCTCGTGCAGCTGCGCCGGGGAGAGCTCACCGCCGCGCAGCGAGCGCTCGACGGCGCGATTCGCGCCGCGCGGGGAGCCGCGCGACCGGGCACGCTCCTCGGGGCCCTCTCCTGCCTGTCCGGCGTCGCGCGCCAGCGGGGAGACCTTCTCCGCGCGGCGCAGCTCATCGAGCGTGCGATCCGATACGCCCGTTTCGCCCGGCTCGAGGAGCGCAACCCCGCCCTCGCCTTGAACCAGGGGGCCATCCTCCACTCTCTCCGACGATCGGATGAGGCCCTCGTCGCCTACCGCCGCGCGGCACGCCACCTCGCGGCAGGGTCGGAGACGACTCTGGAAGTCCACGCGCTGCTCGGAGAGGGAACGGTCCAGCGAGATCTCGGGCGGCTCTTCCCCGCGCTCATCGCGCTCCGCCGCGCGCTGCGGCGAGCGAGGGAGTGTCGCTCGACTCCGCTCCTCTCCGCAGTCCTGGGAAACCTCGGGGAGATCGAGCTCCTCCTCGGCTCCCCCCTCCGGTCCCTCGACCACCGGGAGGAGCAGCTGCGCCTCGCCCGAGACGCGGGAGTCGGCGCCAGCCTCCGTCAGGCCCGCCTCGGGGTGGCGGCCTCCGCTCTGCGGTGCGGTGCCCTCGAACGAGTGGATGAGCTTCTCGCCGAGTTGCAGGAGGCGGGCGGCGAGGGGGGGCCTCGCCTCGACTCGTGGGAGGCCCGGGTGCGCGCGGAGAGGCTCGCGCTCGAGGGGCCGTCGCGGCCCGCACTCCGCGCCGCCGCTCGAGCGCTCCGCGACGCGCTCCGGTCCGGTCGCTCCTACATGGCCCCGGCCGCCTTGCGCATCCTCGCGACTCTCGTGGCGGCGCGCGGCGACGAACCCTGCGCGCACCGGCTCCTGCGAAGAGGGATGGAGCTCGCGCGCCTCGACCCCTGCCCCGCGCTCTCGCGGGTTCCCCTCGTCATCACCGCACTGCGCCTCGGCGACCCGACGACCCCCGCCGGAGCGGACGCGGAGCAGGTCGCCCGTGAGGCCCTCCGCCTGGGACTCGCCGAGGACTTCCTGGTCGCGGTCTCCCGCCTCGGGACCGAGCTCCCCGACGACCTGGCGGAGCGCGCCGCGGAGATCGGGGCGCGACTCTCCGCGCGATACGGGCCCGACGGAATCGCGCTGCTCGAGGCCCGCCGCGGGGAGATCGGTGTCCTGACGCGAGTGACGCCACGGCCTGCCCCCGCGCCGATCGAGCTCGCGACTCTCCATCCCCCGAGCTTCGGGCAGACGAAGGATGGTCTTCGTCCGCTCCCCGCGTGGTCCAGCATTCGGGAGGCCTGTCTCAGCGCACTCGGGGCGCGGGGGATGCGCGCCTGCCTTCGGACCGCGAAGGCATGGAGAACGGTGGACACCTTCGGCGATGCTGACCTCTCTCCCCCTCCCCCGCTCCCGCCCGGTCGGGAGCAGGGGACCCTCCTCGAGCAGGTGGAGGGGGCGTGGACCCTCTGGCTCCGGGGGGACGGTCGAGTCGACATCGCGATCGCCTTCTCCGGGACGGGGAGCGAGCCGTCCTCCCCCCTCCCCTTCGACGCCGTCACCATCGCCGCCGCCGTCGAGCTCGAGTTCGTGCGAGCGCGCGGACGCCGCTCCGACGAGAAGTTGAAGGAGCTGCGGGAGGAGATCCGCACCCTCCGGGCTCGGGAGCAGACCCGCAATCTCGACCGGGAGACGCAGCCGCTGACCCAGCAGCTGACCGGCCGACTCGACTCCTTCCGCCACTCGACATCGACCGGATCCCTCGCCTCGGCGGGGACCGGCTCCCTCTCCGAACGCTCCCCCTGGGTGACCGCCTCGGCCAGCCTCCGCTCCCTCACGGAGCAGGTGGAACGATGGCACGAGCTCCCCTCCCCCATCCTCCTCATCGGAGAGAGCGGAGTGGGGAAGAGCGCACTCCTCGAGAGGTTCGAGCGTGGAGCCACCGGACCAGTGATCACCGAGAACTGCGCCGCCCTTCCCGAAGGCCTTCTCGAGGCGGAGCTGTTCGGTTTCGTCCCGGGCGCCTTCACCGGTGCGGACCGGGAGCACCCCGGGCTCCTCGCGCGCGCGGCCGGGGGCACCCTCATTCTCGATCAGCTGGAGGAGCTCTCTCCCACGCTTCAGGCGAAGCTGCTCCGCACGATCGACAGCGGGACCTACCGTCCGCTCGGCAGCGCGGAGAGCCATCGCGTCGAGCTCCGCTTCATCGCCACCCTGCGGGAGGCGCCCGCCCTCCTCATCGAGCGCGGGGCGCTCCGAGCCGAGCTCTACTTCCGCCTGCAGGGGATCGAGGTCACAGTCCCTCCCCTGCGGGAGCGGCGGGAGGAGATCCGGCCCCTCGTGGAGGCGCACCTGCAGCATGGCGCGCGGACCCAGGGGCTCCCCCTCCCCACTCTCGAGGCCTCGATCTTCCCGCGGCTCGAGGAGTACGCCTGGCCCGGCAATGTGCGAGAGCTGGTGAACCTCACCCAGCGCTGGCTGATCGAAGAGGACCCCCGGATCGGGCCCGAGGACCTCGGACTCCCCCCCTCGGCGCGCCTGCGGGCGAGCGAGGCCCTGCCGACCTCCGAGGCCGATTGGAGGACCGCGACCGATCGCTTCCACCGCGAGCTTCTCGCCCGTGCCCTCGAGCGCCATGGAGGGAACCAGACGAAGACCGCGAAGGCGCTCGGCCTCAGCCGGAGGCACCTCCAGAACCTGCTGAACAAGCTCGGGTTCCGATCGACCGACTCCTGACCCCCGGGTGGGAACGATCGTTCCCCATCATCCCTCTCGAGGGGAAGAGGGGCTTGACATCCCCCGGAGACCCTCCCTCTGGCCCCCGGCGACCGCCCACCATAAGGCTCAGTAAATTGAAAACTTAGAATCCCACGGCTCCACTCCCCACATATGGTGAGCCCGTTGCTATACTTCTGACGGCTGTAGACCTGTGAGGAGGACGTGGGGCGGCATCTGGGTTCAGGTACTCGACACCGGGCCACGCAAGTGACACGGTCCGAGTGCCTGAGGAGAGACCCAAGAGGTCGCCCCACCCCTTTTCCCCGCCCACCGAGGACGCTCCGTCCTTGCCCGGTCCCCGCCCAGCCTCTAATCTACGCATCCGGCCCAAGGACTGCCTCGCTCCGCAGCGAGGCCCTCGGGCTTGCGTCGGAGGTTCGGAGTCGCGTCGTCGAGCGGCTCTGGGGAGGGGATCCCATGCCGCACTCATGGCTGGTACGCGCGAGGGCACAAGGCGGCTCTCCGGACGGTCTCGGCTCCAAAGGAGTCGGCCGGGCCCTGCTGATCCTCCTGCTGCTCCTCGCCCCGGTCCTCCCCGCCCAGTCGAGCGACTTTGTTCGCGGAGATGTGAACGGCGACGGCTCTCACTCCATCGCGGACCTCGCCCACCTCGCTCGATATCTCCAGCTGGGAACCTCACCCCCACCCTGCCTGGACAGCGCGGACTTCGACGACAACGGTCAGCTCGATGTGATCGACCTGGCGGGGCTGCTCTCCTACCTGTTCCTCTCCGAGGGGGGAGCCACGCCTGCGGCTCCGTTTCCCGACTCGGGACCGGATCCGACCGGAGGCGACGAGCTCTCCTGCATCGGTGGTTTCGAGACCCTCCCGACCGGCTCGGAGCTCCCGCATGTCTTCACCCTCCTCAATCAAGCAGGGGAGAACGACGGGGGCTTCGCGCTCGCTCCCGGAGGAGAGCTGACTCGGATCCCGATCCTTCTCTCGGGAGAGAGCCCCTTCGGCGTCAGCGCGCTGACGATCAGCCTGAGCTTCGACCCCTCGATCGTGTCCGAGGCGGTCATCGATTTCGCGGACAGCCAGCCTCAGGCCTCCCTCGCCGACCTGATGCTCTCCGAGAGCAGCCCGAGCCTCCCGGGACGCGTCTACGCCTTCTGCGCGCTCGAGGTGATGAGCCCGATCACCGCCCTCAGCTTCCCGGTGGAGGACGGAGTCGTGATCGGACACCTTGGACTGCGGCTCCGCGAGGACGCCCCGATCGGAGGCACCTTCTCGGTGCACTTCGCCACGCATCCGCCGGGCCCCGACTCTCCTCCGGTCCGCAACGAGATCGTCAAGCTCGGAGGCCTCGGCGTCCTCTACCCCGAGGTTCACTCCCTGACGATCCCGATCGTCGAGCCCGCGAGTGTCTTCCTCCGCGGAGACTTCGACCGGAACGGCGTGGTCTCCATCGCCGACTCGATCGAGCTCGCCGAGTATCTGTTCCAATCCGGCGCGACCACCCCACCCTGCCTCGACGCCGCGGATGTGAACGACGACGGTCGGCTCGATCTGGCCGACTGCGTGCTTCTCCTGCAGCATCTCTTCGGCCCGCCCGCGTGTCCTCCGCCCGCGCAGCCCTTCCCCTGCCCTGGAGTGGACACCACCCTCGACGCCCTCCCGTGCCTCTGAGGCCCTCCCCCGAACCGCTCTGACCCCTTCGACCCCTTCTCCTCTCCCCCAGAGCCAGAGCCTCTTCCGACCGTCCTGGTCCGGAGAACCCCCTGATTCCCGGCACCTCGCATCCACTGAAGGAGTGCGAGCTTCTTCGTAGACGGGTCCCCGGCAGCGGAGGCTGCAGAGTCGCGAGGTGAGGAGATCGACGGGGGGGCCGGACGCGCTCCGCCTGCCCTCTGAGGCACCGAGTCCCGCCGCCAGCGCGCCCGGATCGTTCGGGAGCGCAAGAGACGGTCAGCATGGAGAGCGGGACCCACGGGACCCTCGAGGGGCTCTCAGGAGTTGCGGAGGAGCTCTCAAGAGAGACGAGAGCGGGGACCGGGGTGGAGAGGCCCCGCTGGAGAGGTGAAGCACCTCCGCGGGTCCGGGGCAGGAGACCCGGGACGTGCATCCACAGGGGATGCCTCCTTCGGTCCGGCCATGAAGAAGGCCGGCCATAAAAAAAGAGGCGCCTTCGGGGAAAAGGCGCCCCCTCGGAAAGAAATGAAGCAAGCAGAGCAGAATCGCGGAGCGCGATCCTCCCTGTGCAGGGCGAAGCGTGAGAGTCGGCACGCTTCGCGCGAAGCCTCCCCGAGAGGAGGCCCTCTCTCCGGAGAGAGAGTGAGGCGGAAAGAGGGATTTGCCGACCAGTCCGGTCAGCCCCACACCCCCTCTTTCCAGTCCCTGAGAGCCCACTTCCGATAAGCACAGGTGGTGCCAATCAGGAGCCAAACCCCCAAACCCTTGCCAAGACTGAACTTGTGGAGAAATGACGAAAGACGCGCCAGCGGCGGAAGTGGCTAGAAAGCAGCCAAGGAACCCGTGCGAGTCGATAAGCCTCGGCAGCGTTTCCGCTTACGGCACAAGGGCAGTTTCCGCCCGGATAGAAATCAGCCGCTATCGGGGCGGAGGGGATCGGGATCCAGGAGATCGGGGCCGGCCTCGATGGTCGCGACCTGCTGCCCTGCGGTGACCGAAGCCCCCTCCTCGACCCAGTGCTCCACGAGCAACCCCGTGAGGGGCGCGAGGAGGTCCTCGCATCCCCCGGCTCCCAGGAGCTGGGCGATGGGCTGACCCTCGCGCGTGCTCTCCCCCTCCTCGATGAACCACTCGAGGAGGACCGCTCCGTCCCCTCGCAGGTGCTCCGGGGCGATGATCGGGATCAAGTCTCCCCCCTCGGTCATCCGATCCCTCCCCGTTCGAGCGTGCCGCTCCGGCTACGCACCTTCCGCCTCGAGGCGGCGCTTGCAGTCAATGCAATGGGTGGCGAAAGGGAGAGCCTCGAGCCGCGGGGCGGCGATCGGCGCCTCGCACTCCTCGCAGATGCCGTAGGTGCCCCGGTCGATCCGATCGATCGCGCGTTGGAGCTGCTCGAGGGTGGCCCCTCCGGCCCGGAATCTCTCGAAGATCACCGCGTCCGAGCTCGAGTCCCCGGCGAGGTCTTCGATGTCGGCGAGATGGGTCCCGTCCTCCGTGCCCAGGGAGTCGAGGTCGTGGACGACATCCGCGTTCAGGGCGCGGAGCTGCTCCACGAGCCGCTCGCGGATCCCGATCAGGTCCTTGTCTTCACCCATCGAAGTCCCACCTCCGGTCCCGCCGGGCGCGAGGGTCGCGCGAGAGAGCCGTCCTGGTTCCCGCCCCCCCGGGGCGAGGCGCAGGAGAGTACCATCCCGGCTCGGCGTTGCATCGAGAGATCCGCCCGGATGCAGACGATCCCGGCCCCCCCCCTTCAGGAGAGAGCCGGGATCGCTGCGGACAGCAAGGGAGGCGCGGGGCTCAGCAGCCCGAGGCGCTGGTCTCGCAGGTGACGGAGTCGGAGTCCCCCTCGGGGTCGATGCCGCACTCCGGGAAGGGAGCGGCAGGAGACGGTCCGCCTCCGAAGAGGTAGGTGAGAATGTTCACCGCGTCCCCGATGTCGAGCCCTCCTCCATTGTCGAAGTCGCCCGCATCCAGGCAAGGAGGAGCGGAGTCGCCGCCGAAGAGGAAGCCGAGCAGGGTGACCGGGTCACCGATGTCCACAACAGCGTCGCCGGTGACATCGCCGCGAATGAAGACCGCCCCGCCCACCTCGATCGTGAGCGTGCCCGGGGACTGGATCGGAGTCTCCACTTCTTCCCCTGTGCTGATCAGGGTCTCGACCGCCGGGGCCGGGGCGCCCGGAGAGAGGCTGTCCGTGAACTGGACCGTCGTGTCTCCGAGGGGAGCGGTCGGCTGAGCCTGATAGGTGATGCGAGCGATCTCCTGATCGACTCCCGGCAGCAGCTGCTCGCTCAGGCCGACGGTGGAGAAGAGGCACCCGAGGGTGATTCCATCGCCGCCCTCGGGGTCGAGGCTCTCGACGAAGAAGTCCGGGCCCGCGCCGCCATTGAGGGCGCCGAGAGCCGCGCCGGCCTCGACCGCGGTCGCCTGAAGGGTGGCCCCGTCATGGGCGACCCCGAGCTGGAAGCCGTAGACGGCGGAGGAGTTCGTGAGGAGCACGGAGAGGTCGGTGCTCTGCCCCTGGGCGATCGGATCCGCGGTCCCGAAAAAGAGGACCAGCGGAATCACCTCGATGGTGATGGTGGTCCCCACCTGCGCCGGAGTCACGGAGATTCCGGCCGGGACGACGACCGTCTCCACCGGCGGGGCGCCCGCGTCGTCGCAGTAGGAGAGAGTGGCGAAGTCCCCGTCCGCCCCCATGAGCTCGTAGAGCACGGTCAGCGTCTCGTAGCCGGTCCCCGGGGGCAGCGTCGCGGTCCCCAGCAGGCTGATGACGACCCCCTGGGTCACTCCGATGCCGGGCGCCGTCTCCGTGATCCCGACCTGCTCGAAGCCGGGGGGAGCCCCGTTGTTCGAGGTCTGCGTGGTCGAGCCGGAGTTCGCCTCGAGGGGGTGGACGAGGGACGGATCATGGCAGATCCCCTGCGACCAGCCGGAGAGGGGGGCCGCCCCCGGAGCGATGTCCAGGAGACACTGCACAAGGACGGTGTCCCCCGGAGCGCCGGAGAGCCCGGTGCTCATCGAGAGCGTGTAGTCCTGCGCGGAAGCGGAGCCGGCGCCACAGGCGACGACGAAGAGGATGGCGGCGAGAATGCGCGACATCTTGCCTCTCTCTCGCTGCGGCCCCGGTCGGAGCCGCCAGATAGCTGGATGGGGTCCGGACCGGGCTCGCGAGCGGGAGCCGGGCCGAGCCCGAAGGTTCGGATTTTCGGGGTCGCTTCAGACCATCGCCCGGTTGCCCCACCGCCGCGGGAGGCAGGTGGACGCGCTGGACGCGCGGAGCCCGTGAGACCTCTGAAATGGCCCAGAGGTTTCCACACCGCCCCATCATAGCACAGAAGGCACCGATTCCGAGGGGAGCCGGAAAAGAGGGGTTCCCGACGGAAGTCAGGTTCGGGAGGAGTGTCCACCTCCTCGACGCTGAGCCCCGATTCGGGCGGTGACCCCGGGTCGAAGCCGGACCTCTCCGACCCGAGGCCCCCCCCGTTCCGCCCCCCCACCGCCTTTCCGGGACCATCCCGCCAATTCGGCCGACCGGGCCCGCGCCTTGCCCAACTCCCCCTGCACCCCCCCGGACTCCGCCCGGGGCTTCTCCCTCGACCCTGGATTGGACCCCCCATGTCTGCACAGATCCCCGCGAACGGTGCCTCCAACGGAGGCGCACCCCTCACCCAGGGAGGGAGACTGCACCCGGTCGGGGACCTGGCCGGGCGCGGGATCGCGAATGTCCGCCTCATCAGCCAGTCGCAGCTCGACGGAGCGATTCGCGAGGCGGTCTCCACGGAGATCCTCGCCGTCGTGGACGAGCTCCCCCTCTCCGTTTCGGACCGGGAGAAGCTGATCGAGCGCGCCCTCGCTCGTCTCGGAGGGAGCCCCCTCCCCGCCCCGACTCGTACGACCGTTCAAGCCGCGAGCCCCGAGCCTGCCGCGACTCCGGCGATCGACCTGGATGCGCTGAGCTCCCGGATCATCGAGGAGGTCGGGCGGCTCGTGTCGACGAACTGGCGCGACGAGATCCAGAGCGCCCAGGACTCCCAGCGCAGCACGATCGACCGCCTCGAGTCGAGAATCGAGGCGCTCATGGGAGCGCTCGATCAGGTCGAGCGGCTGATGGAGCGGCCGTCCGCCGCCGGCGCTGGCCCCGCCACCCCCGCCAGCAGCGGCGCGCTCGGCGGCATCAAGAACGAGCTCCTCGAGCAGCTCTTCGAGGCGAACCTCGCTCTCCGGGAGCTCGAGGCGGGCGAGGATCAGTGAGCTCCGAACCGGAGCCCCCCACCCAGCGAATCAGGAACTTGGACCCGGGCCCTCGGGCCCCGAACGGACAGTGAGGAGAAGGATGAACCCCGAAGTGGACCTCCAGCCGGAGAGCAAGAAGAGCACCAGCAGCGAGCAGGCCGTCAAGGCCGTCAAGGCCGAGAAGACCCCGAAGACCGAGACGAAAGGAGCCGACGTGAGTGTCGACCCCTCAGCCACCGCCACCGACGTCCTCTACGTCGGAATCGACCTGGGCACCTCCCGCTCCGCGGTCGCCGCGAGCAACGGGGTCCGCGACCTCGTCGCCAGCGTGGTCGGCTACCCCAAGGACAACATCTCGACGAAGCTGCACGGGACCCGAACGAAGTTCGGGGAGGACGTGCTCAAGCACCGCCTCGCCCTCGATGTGATGTGGCCGCTCGCCGACGGGAACCTCACCTTCACCGACCTCCAGGGAGACGACCGGGCCCGGTCTCGCCGCGCCGCTGAGGAGCTGATCGCGCAACTGCGAGTCATGGCCAGTCCCGTCGCCGACCAGAAGGTCTACGCCGTGATCGGCGCCCCCGCCGAGGCGACCAAGGCGAACAAGCAGGCGATCATCGACATCGCGCGGGACGCCGGCTTCGACTCGGTCATGGTGGTCTCGGAGCCGTTCGCGGTCGCCTACACCGTCGACGCTCTCGAGAGCGCGATCGTGATCGACATCGGCGCCGGCACCATCGACCTCTGCCGCATGTCGGGCACCCTGCCCAGCGCCGAGGACCAGATCACCGTCTTCAAGGCGGGGAACTTCGTCGACGAGGAGATCGCCAAGCGTCTCCGCGCCAGCCACCCCGAGGCCCAGTTCACGATCAACATGATCAAGAAGGCGAAGGAGAAGTTCTCGTCCGTCACCGATCATGCTCAGCGGGCGATCGTGAACTTCCCCGTCAACGGCGTCCCCACCGACATCGACATCTCGAGCGAGGTGCGGGAGTCGGTGAACCTGATCGTCCCGGGGATCGTCGAGGGCATTCGCAGCCTGGTGTCGAGCTTCGACCCCGAGTTCCAGGCGATGATCCGTGACCGGGTCTTCGTCGGCGGCGGTGGCTCCCAGATCTACGGCCTTCGCGAGGCGATCGCGGAGGGAATGGAGGCGATCGGCGGCGGCAACGTCATGCTCGTCGACGAGCCGGTCTTCGCCGGAGCGAACGGCGCGCTCAAGCTCGCCCGTGAGATGCCGGTCCAGTACTGGGAGAAGCTCCGCAACAGCTGAGCGCTCTCCTGGGAACGGAGCACCCGGAGAAGAGGGATGGGGCCGCGGCCTCGTCCCTCTTTCCGCATCCCGGGAACTCCCCGGCATCAATCCGTGCGAGGACGGCGTCGGAGATCCTCCACGATTCGCGCGAGGTGCCCCGCCACCCGGGAGAGCTCCTCCTCGGTGGTGGACGGCGCGGCGGAGAGCCGGATCGCCCCGCGGATCTCCCGATCGGGGACCCCCATGGCGGCGAGGACGTGGGACGGCTCCCGAGCTCCCGAGGAGCACGCTGACCCGCTCGAGGCCGCGACCCCCTCCAGGTCGAGGCGGACGAGGATCGTCTCGGCCAGGCAGTCGGCCACGGCGATGGAGACGCAGGTCGGGAAGGCCCCCTCGGGAGAGAGCACCCGCACCCCGTCGATCCCTGCCAACTCCGCCCGGAACCGCCCCAACCGCTCCGCGAGGCCACGGTCGGCCCAGAGCGGCGCCTCCTGATCGAGGGCGGCCAGCGCGCCCATTCCGATGATCGCGGGGAGATTCTCCGTTCCGGCGCGGACCTTCTTCTCCTGTGGACCCCCGCGGAGGAGAGGGTCGAGGAGGACCCCCCGGCGCACCCAGAGCGCGCCGACCCCGGTGGGACCGAAGGACTTGTGGGCGGTGATCGTGGCGAGGTCGACCCCCAGCTCGGGGATCGTGTCAGGGAGTCGGAAGAAGCCCTGTGCCCCGTCGGTGTGCACCAGCGCGCCCTGCTCGTGAAACCACGCGGCCCAGTCCGCGAGAGCCTGGATCGTGCCGACCTCGTTGTTCACCCACTGGATGGAGACGAGTGCGCCTTCGAACTCCGCTCCCCGCTCACGGATCGACCGATCGAGGCGACCCTCTCCATCCACGGGGAGCTCCCCCCCCGGCGCTCCGGCGGCCCAGCGCCGTCGCGCGGCGTCACGGACGCTGGGGTGCTCGATCGCGCTGATGAAGAGGGGCTGCTCCGGCTCCGCCACCCCGAGGAGCGCGAGGTTGTTGCTCTCGGTCCCGCCGGAGGTGAAGGTCAGCTCGGACGGATCGACGGCGAGCCGCCCCGCGAGCTGCTCGCGGGCCCGCTCGAGGCGGGACCGTGCGTCCCGTCCCGCCCCGTGCAGAGAGGAGGGATTCGCCGGGGCTCCCCGCTCCAGCTCCTCGACCATCACCCGGGCGACCCGGGGATCGAGCGGGGTCGTCGCGTTGTTGTCGAGATAGATCATCCGCCCCGGCCCCCACTCAGGGAGACGCGCGCCGCACCAGCCCCGCGAAGGGGGAGGCGGGCGGCCACGCGCGCCCATCGGTGATGAAGGCCGCCGGGTCCTTGTCGATGGCGACGCGCCACTCGTCCCCCTCGCGCTCGAGCCAGAGAGCGTGAACGAGGAACTCCTCCGGCCAGATCACCTCGAGGATCACCGCCGCGTACTCGCGGGTCGGATCCCCGCCCGGACGGAAGACCTGCCACCCGTCGTACTGCTCCGCCTCGACGATCCACTCCTCGATGGTGTGCCCGCTCCATGTCCCGTACTGGATCGCGAGGGCCATCGCCGTCTGTGAGTTCTGCTCCCGCCACGCCTCGGTCATGCAGGCGTGGACCGCGTCCCACTGCTCCGCCTCGACGGCGTAGCGGAGCATCCGGACCGCGTGGGCGGGAGTGGACCGGTCGAAGAACTTCTCCGCCCGGGGCGCGGGCGCCCCGCAGCAACCGGACACGACAGGGCAGAGCAGCATCAGGAGACCGACGAGGAGGGCTCCTCGACGGGCCGGACCGCCCCGAGACCCCCGGGGAGGAGTGATCGAGGGCCCGCGCCGCCTCCTCACTGGGCGAGAGCACCCGCCGAGTGGATCTCCGAGGCCTCAAGGACCGCGTCCCGACCGGCCCGCAGGTAGCGGGCCTTGCCGGTGACCGGGTTCAGGACCCAGAGGTAGTTGGTGAGGTTCCGCTCACTCAGCTGGAATCGCACCTGCTCCGGCGGGAACTCGGTCGGATCGACCTGATGCACCGCGGAGCGCACGAGCGCATCCTCGCGGCCATCCGGGAAGAGCATGAACTGGACGCGACCGGTCGGGCGGTGGATCGCCCAGAGATTCCGGCGGAAGGTGAAGTACTGGTAGTCCCCCTCCACGCTCATCCCCCCGCTCTCCACGCCCTCCTGGGCGAAGAGGCCGGTAGGCAGCGGGAAGCGGTCCCCGCCTCCGGGGGAGAGCAGGCTCCCGAGAATCACTCCCACCGCCACGAGCAGGACGCTGCGGCCGATGGGGCTCGGACGAAGGGCCGGGCGCATCGCCGACCTGTCAGACTTGGTCATCATCATCTCCTTCGGATTCGGGGTCGGCTCCCCAGCTCGAGAGGAACTCAACCTCCTCGATCCCATCGGCTCCGGCCGAGGGGGTCGAACCTTCGAGGATCAGGTCCGCGGGCTCGAGATGCGAGACGTCCTGGACCTGATCGAAGACGTCACGGGTCACGTGTATGTCGACTCGGTTCTTCAGCGCCAGCACCAGACAGTCACTCGGGCGGGCATCGATCCGAACCTCGTTCCGGCGGCCGACCCAGGCATGATTCTGCTCCGTCACCTTCTGGTCGAGGACGAGCGTCGCGCAGAAGGCATTCTCGACGATCTGCGTGATGACCACCCGCCGGACCTCGAGATCGAAGCCGATCAGGATCGAATGGACGAGGTCATGGGTGAGCGGACGCTCGGCGCGGGTTCCCGTCAGCTCGCGACGGATCGCCTCCGCCTCGAAGGGACCGATGAAGACCACGAAGGACTTCTCCTCGTTGCCGAGGAGCACGGCGGCGCCGTGGGCGGTCGGCCCGATGAGCTTCTGGATCTCGACTTCGACCAGGTCCTCCACGGGCGACCTTTCGCGGAGCCCTGGCGTGGGACCCCGGCAGTGCCGTGATTCTAGCCCGCAGTCATCACGCAGGTCGAGGGAGATTCGTCGGAAAGCCCGATTGGAAGAGGGCTTGAGACCTCAGGTCGTGGCCGGGGGATCGAGCAGCGGCTCCAACCACGCGGCGTGGGCGGGGTGACCGGCGACGAGGTCCAGGGGAGCATCGGTGGGATCGGACCCGAGGAGCGGAGCCCAGGAGTCGATGGGCCCTCGTCCCGCGCTGGAGCGCAGCCATGCCCCGGACTCGGAGAGGATCAACCAACCCGCGGCGACATCGAAGCTCCGCGTCCTCCCCCAGGCCCCCGCGCCGAGGATCCCCCGTGCGATCCAGGCGAGCTCGAGCGCGGTCGCGCCGAGGAGTCGGTCCTTCGCCCCCGGTGGGAGGTGCCCACGCCACCCCGGGCGGGAGCGGCGCCAGCGACGAGAGGCGGCGACGAGCTGGCTGGGTGGGGTTCCGCGCAGGTCGATCGGCATCCCCTCCACCGTCGCGCCCCCCCCTGCGATCGCCTCGTAGATCTCCCCTCGGACCGGATCGGTCACCCAGCCGAGCACCGGTCGGCCCTTGCTGAAGTAGGCGAGACTGGTGCCGTACCAGGGAAGTCCCTGGCGCAGGTTCGAGGTCCCGTCGATCGGATCGATCAGCCACCCCTCCCCGACCCACTCCCCCTTCGGCGGGAGCTCCTCTCCCACCACGGGGTCATCCGGAAACCGTCGGGCGACCGCCTCATGAAAGCGGAGCTCGAGGTCGGCATCGAGGTCGTGGCGGACCGGCGGGGCGGTCGCGCGCAGATCGGCGAGGAAGCGGCGGGCATGGGCCCGGCCGAAGAGAACCCGCGGATCGGGGCTCACCGCGGTCCCTGTCGGAGCGCGGAAGCCTCGAGCGCGACGAGCCCCGGGAGGTCCTTCCCCTCCAGATACTCGAGCGCGGCTCCCCCTCCGGTGCAGACGTGGGAGACCCGCTCGGCGATGCCGAAGCGCCGGGCCGCCGCCGCCGTATCGCCACCGCCGACGACCACCCGCGCCGGATGGTCGGCGAGGAGCTCCGCGAAGCTCCGGGTTCCTTCCGCGAACGGCGCCTTCTCGAAGACTCCCGGCGGGCCGTTCCAGAAGATCGTGCGAGCCCCGTGCAGGGCCCTCGCCGCGAGATCGATCGTGCGCGGCCCGATGTCGAGGATCATCCCCTCGACCTCCCCGGTCTCGAGGTCGACGACGGTCCCCTCCGGCTCATCGAGCCCTGCGGCCACGACCCCATCCACCGGAAGCACCCATCGGGCCTCCCCGGAGTGCTCGAGGAGCTGACGGGCGAGCTCCACCGCCCCCTCTTCGACCCGGGATCCCCCGACCCGGACCCTCTTCGCCGCGAGGAAGGTGTTCGCCATGCCGCCGACGACGACGAAGCCGTCGACGAGGTCGCGAAGCCTCTCGACCACCCCGATCTTGTCGCTCACCTTCGCCCCTCCGAGGATCACCCAGTACGGTCGGGCCGGGCGCCCTCGCAGGTCGGAGAGGACCTCCAGCTCCCGCTCCACGAGGAGACCTCCGCAGGCGGGCAGTCGCTCCGCGACCCCGACGACCGAGGCATGGGCGCGGTGGCAGGTTCCGAAGGCATCGTTCACGAAGTGCTGAAGACCGGACACGAGCTCGTCCGCGAAGGTGGGGTCGTTCCCCTTCTCCCTCGGATCGAAGCGGAGGTTCTCGAGGAGGCCGACCTCCCCCGGTCCCACCTCTCCGAGGAGCCGCTCCCGGTCGGGACCGGTCGGCATTCCCCCGGTGAAGTGAACCGGTACGGCGGCTCCCCGGGCGGCGAGGAGGCCAGCGAGCTTCTCGGCAACCGGGGCGAGGGAGAGGGCGGGATCCGGACCGGTCGGGCGACCGAGGTGCGAGCAGAGCACGACCCGCAGGCCCGCCGAGACGAGGGAGCGCAGGGTGGGCAGGGAGGCGACGAGACGCGTCTCATCCGTGACCGACGGCGGAGAGCCCCCGAGGGGAGCGTTCAGATCGGAGCGGACAAGCACCGCGTCCCCGGGCTGCGCGCGGGCGATGAGATCGGTGAGGTTCAGCATCCTTGGCGCCTCTCGTCCGTGGTCGAGACGCCAACGCCTCGGGAGCGAGGGCTCGGCGCGCTCAGCGCAGGTGCCGGAAGGTACTCCGCATCGACGCCCAGGAGAAGGGCTCCACGAAAGTCCGCGCGTCGCTCGCGACGGTCCCGAAGCTCCCCTTCGGGCCATTCTGGAAGAGGTCGGCGGTCCGTCGCACATCGTCCCAGCCGGTCCCCCGGTCGAGGAGGGAGACGGTCCGCTCCAGCCCGCGCGACCCCATGTCGCTCCCTGCCGTGAGGAGCTCCCAGGAGGAGCTCGGACCCACGCTGCGACAGCCGGTCACGCCGAGGAGGATGAGCGCGGGGAGCAGCGCCCTCAGGACGCGAGTGTTCAGTGGGAAGGGTCGCAGGGTCATGAGGCCTCCGGTCGCAATGGGGCTGGGTCCGGTCTCGGGGGCGGCGAAGCCGGGCGGTCCTCGTCGGCGGAGATCCTCTCCGCGATCCTCGCCCGCCAGCTCCGCCGGACGAGGGGGAAGAGGAGCAGGCGGAGGCCGGAGACGAGGGTCTCGCCCAGGACAACCACAAGGGTTCGGAGGATCGTCAGCCGGGCCCCGAGGCTCGGCTCCGGTCCAGGGACGGGTCGGCGGTTCAAGGCTCGGACCTCTCCGTGGTGCGGATCGCTCCTGTTCGAGGATACCCCACGATCGTCGGGGTGTCCCATCGACCTCAGCGAGGCGCCTTCTCCGGGAGGGGCTTCGCCCCCAGCTTCCGGAAGAACGTCATCTTCCGCAGCCTGCGATCGAGCTCCTCGATTCCCGCGTGGTAGGCGCTCCGCATACCCCTCTCCTTGTCCACCCGGCTGGCCAGCTTGAACTCCTGGGAGAAGCGAAGGGTGCCCACCCGACGCAGCGAGCCATCCGGGTTCCGCTCCCCAATGCCCACGTCCACCTTGCACTGATAGATGTTCGTCAGCGGGAGGTTGTAGAACTGGACCTGCTTCAGGAAGGCGGTGCGGATCTTCACCTCCATCACGTAGGGGGTCTTCGTGGGGTCGAAGCCCGGCGCAGCCTGGATCGGCTTCGTGAGCGTGCGACAGAGAGAGCCGATGACGTAGGCCGCCCCGGAGTTCTCCACGGGATCACGACCGATCCGCTCGTCCAGCTTGATCGCCATGGCAGCACTGCTGGAGGGGAGAGGCGGGAGGGACGGCTTCCGCGCCGGAGGGCGGGAGACGGCTGCGGGGTCGAGGTCCTTCGCTCCCCCCACGTCGACCGACTCGACCTCCTTGCGCTTCGCCTCGAGCTCCGCGGAGCCGTCGAGGTACCAGCCCCCCGCGTACCAGACATACCCGAGCTTCTCCCGGGCCACGCTGTTGTGGCTGTCGATCTCCACCACACGCTTGTAGAGGGAGGCAGCCTCCCCCTCGAGTCCCTCGGACTCGCAGAAGCGTGCGAGGGCGAGATGGCCGGCGGCGTCGCCGTCGTCAAGCTTGCGGAGTCGCTCCTGGTACTCGTCGTAGCTGGTCCTGGACCTCTCGTGTTCCTCGATCTCGGATCGATCGATCGTGACGATGCCAGCGGCCGTGCGGATGCTGACGAGGTCGCCGATCTCCCGGACGATCGAGCCCTCCAACTCCCGGCCGTCCTTCAGCCGGAAGAGATCCGCGAGCAGGGGGCCGCTCCCCAGAACGCAGAGCAGCAGGCCCAGCCCGAGGAGGGTGACCGGAGGGGCGCCGGGTCTTCGATCCTTCATGGCTCTCCTTCGCGTGGGGCGCGGTCGGGCGGAGATCGCGCGGGGTCGGCCTCGAACCGACGGAAGCGGCTCCCATCGGGTGAACCCCGAATTCGCCGCCGGGTCGCACCGTCCCCCACCCCGCGCGGCGGGGCTCGGGGAACGGACGATCTGCCCCGGAGTCGAAACTCCTCTGGTACGATCCTCAGGCCAGCATCGCTGGAAACGGGCCGGGAAAAAGCGGATCGCGGGAATTCCCCCCGTCTCCCCGGAGGTATCGCCCCGCCCCTCGAGATCGGAGAGGCCCTTGCCCCGTCC
>Ga0181579_10000264_pt1 | contig 40244 bp, 39 predicted proteins | sample 071ome_24_FD_132996 | JGI IMG/M metagenome (GOLD analysis project Ga0181579, IMG submission 132996) | Coastal salt marsh microbial communities from the Groves Creek Marsh, Skidaway Island, Georgia - 071402CT metaG (megahit assembly) | ecosystem: Environmental > Aquatic > Marine > Intertidal...
GATGGGTTAAGAGTAGGCCAATCCGCTGGTGCGGCTGTGTGAAGACATACTTGGATTCGAGTCCCTCCGCTAGACTGCGCGTTTTGTCGTTCCAAGCGTAACTGACTGATGGCGCAAATGCATTCCAACGCCGGTAAGATAGGTTGAGGAGTGCGCCCACGGTGCGTATTTGTCCCAAATTTTGCGCTCGCCACGGAGGCGTTTGCGTCTGTCGGATATAGTCCACGAGATTGCTCTCGCGGCGCAGGTAGGTCTGGCCCTGTATATGCAGGTGCTTCCATAGACGCGCTTCTGTGCCGGCTTCGTAGCTCCACGCGCGCTCGGCATTGAGCGATGGATTGCCAACGTTGTTGGGATCTGTGTAGTGAAGTTCCGTAAAAGAGGGAGCGCGAAAAGCGCGTCCGATGCCCAGAAAGATCTGTCCCGTTTTGATTCGATACGCCATGCGTATGGAGGGCGAAAACTCCGCGTCATAGGTGTTGCTATAGTCGATTCGTGCGCTCGTGCTGAGCACCACTCTGTCGAAGGGGTGAGACGATTCTGCGAACAGGGCGCCCCGTTGCTGGGCGTGTAGTCCTAAGTTGTTGCTGTCGATCCGAAGGTAGCTTAATTCACCTCCCCATAGGATTTGTCCTCCTCTCCAGGGTTGCAGTAGGTGCGTCTCCAAGGTTGCGGTTTCGTTGATATGGCGATTTTCATAGGCGCTCGGATTGTCTCGCCACAGCACAAAGCGATCTCGGTGTCGGCGGTAGAACAGGCGGCTGTTGAGCAGCCGATTGTTGTGAAAGCGACGTTGATACTGCGCACCTCCGATCCATGCTCTGGTCCATTCCTTGGAGGGATAGGGAGCGTAGAAATCCTTCGCGCCAAAGGCCTTGTCTTCGAGGCCGCCGCTCAGCTTGAGTTCGCCAGATTTAAGCGGCAGGCGTAGCTGGGCAAACAGGCGGTCAATGTCGAATTCTGTTGTATCGCGATAGCCGTCTGAGCGCTCTTTTCCCGCGCTGATCGATAGGTCGCCCCATGCTCTGTTCCATCCATAGCGAATAGAAGCACTCTGTGCTACAGCGGCGACGTCGCTGTCCTTCTTAGTATCTCCCCACAGGGCTGACAGCGTCGCGTTGCGCTGAGGCGTCGAGCGCGGCACTAGGTTGACAACCCCACCGAAGGCATCGGGCCCATGCACTGCTGAACTCGCTCCGTAGACAATTTCTATGCGCTGAAGGTCTTGTGGCCTGAGGGGTAGATTGAGCGTGTGGTGACCCGTTTGTGGATCGTTTACGCGCATACCGTCTACCAACACCAACACCTGGCTGTAGGTCGCGCCCGCCATAGCTAGGTCGGTCTGCACGCCCAGCGGGCCCCGAGTGCGCGCGTGAACGCCAGGAAGTGCGTGAATAAGCTCGGCAATGCTGTGTGCGCCCATCTGTGCAATCGCCGCACTGTCGAGTACGGCCACCAGTCGACTGCTGGTTCCCGGCGTTGTAGACAGGCGCGAGGCGCTCACATACACGGGGTCCATGAGGTACGTCTGTCCGGAGGCCGTATGGCTCATGCCGATAGAGGCTGCCAGCCATAGGAAAGTCATGTGGCGCAATAAGACGGTTAAACTCTGTTTTACCATTGTCTATTCCAATGAGTGTGATATCTTCTCTATAGTGTGGGAAAAGCAGAAATGGACGTGCTGTCGGCCTGCCAAATATAGTCCATAGATGAGCGGACGCACAGACAGCGCCTGTTGCTGCTCGTATGTGATTTATCTGCCTTGACAGACAGAGAATACGGATTTAAACTAGGTCGCTTAGTTTGGCGAAAATAAGCCCACGCATACGCTCCGGGGTCGTTCTGTGCGGCCCCTTTCTCAGGGGGGATCGTTCTCACTACCTATGGCTAGCAGTCGCATAAAAGTAAAAAAGGGTCTTGACCTACCTATTACGGGGGCGCCCGAACAGACGATTGAAGAAGGCGCAGCCGTAACCCAGGTTGCCGTAATCGGTTCCGATTATAACGGCATGAGGCCGACAATGGCCGTCAAAGAGGGCGACGATGTGGCACTGGGACAGCTGCTTTTTGAAGACAAGAAGACGCCGGGTGTTCGCTACACGTCTCCTGGCAGTGGAAAGGTTGTCGCAGTAAATCGCGGTGCTAAGCGCGCTCTTCAATCCGTGGTCATCGCGTTGTCGGGTGATGCCGAAGAGCGGTTCGAACAGTTCTCCGAAATTGCTCCTGATCAACTCAGCCGCGAGCAGGTGCGCGACAAACTGGTTGCCTCCGGTCTTTGGACGGCACTGCGGACTCGTCCCTTTAGCAAGGTTCCCTCTCCGGAAAGCACGCCACACTCTCTTTTCGTCACGGCGATTGATACCAATCCGCTGTCTGCCGATCCGCAGGTTGTTCTGGCCGGGCACGAGGCAGATTTTACGCTGGGCGTTCAATTGCTGAGCAAATTAAGCGATGGGCCGACGTATCTGTGTAAGGCACCGGGTGCGTCTATTAATGGCGGCGGAGGCCAAGAGGTTGAGTTTGCTGGTCCACATCCGGCCGGTTTGCCCGGGACGCACATTCACTTCGTGGATCCGGTGGGTGCAAACAAAACGGTTTGGAACATCAATTACCAGGATGTTATTGCAGTCGGGAAGTTGTTTTCGACTCACCGTCTTTCCGTAGAGCGCACTATCGCCTTAGCCGGTCCGCAGGTAGAACGTCCGCGCCTTATTCGGACGCGCGTGGGCGCTCAACTGAGCGAGTTGACAGGCGGTCAGCTACGAGCGGGCGAGAATCGCATCATTTCCGGGTCGGTTCTATCCGGCCGTGCCGCTGCTGGTCCATTCGACTTTCTCGGGCGCTATCACTTGCAAGTCTCGGTATTGGCCGAGGGGCGCGAGCGCGAGTTTCTGGGATGGCAAAAGCCCGGTGTTGACAAGTTTTCTGTTAAGAATGTCTTCGCTTCTAAGCTTTTTCCCGGCAAGCTTTTCAACTTTACGACCTCTACCGAAGGCAGTGATCGAGCGTTAGTGCCGATCAGTTCCTACGAGGGCGTCATGCCGCTTGATGTTGTTCCCACGTTTCTCCTTCGCTCTCTGATCACGGGAGACACGGAGCAAGCCCAGCTATTGGGCGCGTTAGAACTGGATGAGGAAGATTTGGGTTTGTGTTCGTTTGTATGTCCAGGTAAGCACGAATTCGGACCGCTTTTGCGGAAAAATCTCGAACAGATCGAATTGGAAGGATAAAATAGGAAGATGAAGCTGCTGCGAGACTTGTTGGATCAGGCCGAACCGCTTTTTCACAAGGGGGGTCCCTTAGAAAAAGGGTATGCTCTTTATGAAGCTGCTGATACGTTTCTGTACACGCCGGGAAGAGTGACAAACGGCCCGACGCACGTGCGAGACAGCATTGATCTCAAACGCACGATGATAACGGTGGTTGTCGCTTTAGTCCCCTGCATATTTATGGCCCTGTGGAATACGGGCTATCAGGCCAACCTGGCGATGCAGGAGATGGGCCTTTCGACGGCAGGAGGTTGGCGCGGCGTAGTTATGGACATTATCGGACTCGGTTACTCTCCCTCCAGTTTCATCGCCAATATCCTACACGGAGCGCTTTATTTTCTTCCGGTATTCCTCGTATGTAATATGGTTGGCGGCCTTTGGGAGGGACTTTTTGCGACCCTGCGCGGGCACGAGATCAACGAGGGATTTCTCGTTACAGGTATGCTCTTTCCCCTGACCTTACCACCAACCATCCCTCTGTGGCAGGTCGCTCTGGGAATCAGCTTTGGCGTTGTTGTGGGTAAGGAAGTCTTCGGAGGCACGGGTAAGAATTTTCTCAACCCTGCGCTGACCGGTCGGGCCTTCCTTTACTTCGCCTATCCGGCCGCCATCAGCGGCAATGCCGTCTGGGTCGGAGCGGACGGTTACACGCAGGCCACGGCCCTGGGTATTGGAGCGGAAAGCGGCATGAATGCCGTTCGCGAATCGGTCTCTTTTATGGATTCTTTCTTGGGCATAATTCCCGGGTCAATGGGCGAGACCTCAGCACTGGCCTGTTTGATCGGCGCTGTCATACTTATCGCGACAGGTATAGGCTCTTGGCGAATAATAGTGAGCATGGCATTGTCTACGTTCATCTTCGCCGAACTGCTGCACCTGATCGGCAGCGATACAAACCCCATGTTTGAAATGAACGGGCTTTGGCACATGGTCGTTGGCGGCTTCGCCTTCGGTTGCGTCTTTATGGCAACGGATCCCGTATCATCGTCGATGACGGAACGGGGACGTTGGTTCTATGGTGCGTTGATTGGCGTTATGACGGTGCTCATTCGCGTAATCAACCCCGCTTTCCCAGAGGGCGTTATGCTGGCCATTTTGTTCGGCAATGTGTTTGCGCCTGTGATTGACTACGTTGTTGTGAATGCAAATATTAAACGGCGTCTGGCGCGCACTGTCGTTAGCAGTTAAGAGGAGGTTTACGTGGCTCAGGATACAATAGGGAAAACTTTCGGTGTTGCACTAGGTGTTTGCTTGGTGTGCTCCGTTCTTGTTTCGGCCGCGGCGGTGTCGCTCAAGCCTGCGCAAGAAGAAAACAAAGCTCTAGACAAGAAGCGCAACATCTTGATGGCCGCTGGTCTTTTGAAGGCCGGTGAGAGTGCGGGAGCTGATCGAGTAGTCGAATTGTATGAAAATGTGGAAGCGCGCGTGGTCGACTTGTCGACGGGGAATTACACGGACGTTGACCCAGACACGTTTGACGCACGCAGGGCAGCTCTTGACCCAGCACAAAGCGAAGAAATTCCACTCGATAAAGATCTAGCTAAGATTAAGCGTCGAGCAAAACTTTCTGACGTATACGTGATTTCCGAAGGAGATCGAGTGAGGAAAGTGATTGTTCCAGTGAGTGGTAAGGGTTTATGGTCGACGCTTTATGGCTTTTTAGCGTTGGATACTAAAGATCTCAATACAATTCGAGGGTTGGTATTTTACGAGCACCTTGAGACCCCTGGTTTGGGGGGAGAGGTAGATAATCCGAACTGGAAGGCGCTTTGGGATGGAAAGAAAGCGTACGGTGACGACGGTGCAGTGAAGATCGATGTGCTCAAAGGCAAGGTTGTGCCCGGCAATCCCAACGAACAGTACCAGGTGGACGGGCTATCCGGGGCAACGATTACTGCGCGCGGTGTCAAGTACATGCTGGAGTATTGGCTGAGCGAGGAAGGGTTCGCTCCTTACCTCGATAGACTGCGTGATCAAGGAGTGAGCTGAGATGGCTGATAAGGCGAAAGACGTACTATTTAACCCGCTTTTCAATGATAACCCGATCGCGCTACAGATTTTAGGTATTTGTTCGGCACTGGCAGTAACGACCAAAATGGAGACGTCAATCACCATGTCTTTGGCTGTGATTTTCGTCTTATCTTTGTCGAATACGGCCGTGAGTCTGATACGCAACATCATCCCCAACAACATACGCATAATAGTGCAGATGACGATCATCGCATCTCTTGTGATCATCGTCGACCAGTTCTTGCGCGCGTTTGCCTTCGACACGAGCAAGCAGCTTTCAGTCTTCGTGAGTCTCATCATCACTAACTGTATTGTCATGGGACGTGCAGAGGCGTTTGCCATGAAAAACGGACCTGCAATGAGCTTTCTGGACGGTGTGGGAAACGCTTTAGGCTATAGCGCGATTCTATTGGTCGTCGGTTTCTTTCGGGAACTGTTTGGTTCAGGCAAGTTGTTTGGCGTAGAAATGTTTGCTCTATCGACTGAGGGCGGTTGGTATGAACCCAACGGTATGATGCTACTGCCTCCAAGCGCATTCTTCCTGATTGGTTTTTTTATCTGGATATTGCGTGCAATTAAGACCGAACAAATTGAAGAGGAAAATTAGACGATGGAAGTGTATCTGAGCATTCTCATGAAGTCGATTTTTGTCGAGAACTTAGCGCTGTCTTTTTTCCTTGGTATGTGCACGTTTTTAGCGGTTTCAAAGAACGTGAGCACGGCGTTTGGTCTGAGTATCGCAGTCACAGTTGTCCAACTGATAACCATACCGGCGAACAACCTCATTTACCAGTATTTGCTCAAGGAAGATGCACTGGCTTGGGCTGGTCTAACGGGGGTCGATCTGACCTTCATCGGCCTGATTAGCTATATAGGCATAATCGCCGCGATGGTACAGATTCTTGAAATGTTTCTCGATCGTTTTGTGCCTGCATTATACAATGCTTTGGGTATATTCTTACCATTGATAACTGTAAACTGCGCTATTCTTGGTGGTTCGTTGTTTATGGTTGAGCGCGATTATAATTTGGCAGAAAGCGCAGTATTTGGTCTGGGGTCTGGAATCGGCTGGGGGCTGGCTATTGTAGCTCTTGCCGGATTGCGTGAGAAGATGAAGTACAGCGACGTGCCACCACCCCTGCGCGGCTTGGGTATTACATTCATTACGGTCGGCTTAATGTCATTGGCCTTTATGTCTTTTTCCGGTATTCAGCTTTAATCTCTAGGAGCGGCGAGTTATAAAATGATCGAAATCGTATCCGGCGTAGGCATGTTTATCGCCATTGTATTGGCGCTAGTTGCTCTTATCCTGGCTGCTCGCTCTAAGTTGGTGGCCAGTGGCGATGTCAAAATCCGCTTGAACGGAGACGACAGTAAAGCACTTTCGGTTCCAGCCGGCGGAAAATTATTAAACGTCTTAGCTGACAACAAGATTTTTGTCTCTTCTGCCTGTGGCGGAGGTGGTACGTGCGCGCAGTGTAAGGTGCACGTTCATGAGGGCGGCGGCGATATTTTGCCGACAGAGTTAACGCATATCACCAAGGGAGAAGCGCGTGATGGTATGCGATTGTCGTGCCAGGTTAACGTAAAGCAAGATATGGAAGTTGAAGTACCCGCCGAATTCTTCTCGGTTAAGAAGTGGGAATGTGAAGTCGTCTCCAACGACAACGTTGCTACCTTCATCAAAGAATTCGTCGTGCGTTTGCCAGAGGGAGAGACGCTTGATTTCGAATCTGGCGGTTACATTCAGATTGAGGTTCCGCCTTACGAAGTAGATTACAGCGGTTTTGAGGGCATTGAAGATCGCTTTAAGCCGGATTGGGACCGGTTCAAAGTTTGGGATTTTAAAGCGGTAAACACCGAAACGGCGGTGCGCGCTTACTCAATGGCTAATTATCCAGCCGAAGGCAATATCGTGATGCTTAACATCCGTATCGCTACTCCTCCGCCAGACCGCTCTTCACCAACGGGCTGGAAACAGGTGCCTCCTGGTATTGCGTCTTCCTACATATTTAGTCGCAAACCTGGTGATAAGGTCACTATATCAGGCCCCTTTGGTGAGTTTTTTATCAACGATACAGAACGCGAGATGGTCTATATTGGAGGTGGTGCAGGCATGGCGCCGCTGCGCTCGCACATTTTCCACCTCTTCCGCACGTTGAAAACCGGTCGTAAAGTGTCGTATTGGTACGGGGCTCGTAATCCCAACGAAGTCTTTTACGAAGATCATTTTCGTAAAATTGAGGAAGAATTTCCAAACTTCAAGTTTCACATAGCTATGTCAGATCCGCGTCCGGAAGATAATTGGACGGGCTATGTGGGTTTTATCCACCAGGTAGTACACGATAATTACCTGAAAGATCATGCCGCTCCTGAAGATATAGAGTACTACATGTGTGGTCCGCCGATGATGTCTCAGGCGGTATTTAAGATGCTCGACGATTTGGGCGTCGAAGAAGAAATGATCCGCTTCGATGATTTTGGTGGCTAATTAGCAGCCCCGTCTATTATCGCCAACTTGTGATTGGGAATAGTTAGATGACTTTGTTAATTGCAGCATTTGTCGCTTTTGCACTCGTCATGGCGGCTATGGCCGTGGGAGTGATCTTTTCGAATCGAAGCATCAAAGGTTCATGTGGCGGCCTCAGTTCGATGAGCGACCGTTACGGACAGCCAATGTGCGAGTGCGGTGCTAAACCTGGTACGTGTGGCGAGGAAGATAAAAAGTCGCTCGACATGGCGGTTATGAGTAGCTAACAGAGATTTAAAATAGAAATCAGAGCGGTGGACATGTGTCCTCCGCTCTTTTTTTATAACAGCTACAAAACGCATATGAAAAAGCGCGATAAACCCAAAATATTATCTTCTTATGCCGAGTCCAGTCGCTACATGGGATTGGGTATACACTTTGCGCTCACGACTCTGTTTGGTGCGGGGGGTGGATGGTGGTTGGATACCTATTTCGCGACGTTGCCTCTCTTTACGTTGGTTGGGCTTTTATTTGGAGCGTGTGCGGGTTTTTACTACTTATATTTGAAGCTAATGGAAATGGAAGAAAGAGAACGGGGTCTGGACAAATGACAGTGGCGTGGGATGGTATAGCATTGGGTATCTTAGTTGGAGCCGTCACGGGCTGTCTCGCTCTGTTGGCTCTGCGCTGGTCGCATGATAAGGGCAACCAAGCTTTTTTGATGGCCTTTATGGGCGGTATGGTTATTCGCCTCCTGCTTGTAGCAGTGGCATCAGTCATCATATTGTCTTTTACGGATACTCATGTGCAGAGTTATACAGTTTCTATGCTCGTTACATATCTGGTATTCTTAGGCCTTGAAATCTTCTATGCGCTGGCAAAAAATGCCCAGCGAAAACGCGCTGATATGGAAGTTGTAACAAAAGCTGATTAAAATGGCATTTGTTGGCCAATTTCCATTGACAGTAGTCTTGGGTCTATTTAGTTTATGGCCCGAAAATTAGTTGAAAATTAATTTAAAACGCCTTCAAAGTTAGTCTGACGAAATTAAATGGCCGGAGACGCACAAGCGGCTGATGGTGCCGCCCCGCAAGTTGATATAATTGGGCACATTCTCAACCATGATTACTTGGAGTTGCCCTTTGTCGATCCAGACCATCTCCTAGCTGGAAAAGTCCAACTGCCCCAGTTCCCTCCCATCAACGTCGGGGGGGTCGAGATTGACCTGTCTATCACGCGGCACGTGGTGGTCATGTGGGTTGCTAGTGCAATTCTGATCGGCATGTTGCTTAGCGCTTTTCGCAAGGCGACCGTCGTGCCTTCTGGCGTCGCCAACTTCTTCGAGACAATAGCCGTATTCCTGCGTGACGAAGTGGTCGACCCAATCATGGGGCACCACGGCAGAAAGTTTCTCCCGTTTCTACTTACGATCTTCTTTTTTATCCTTTCTTGTAATCTCTTTGGTCTTGTTCCCTATAGCGCAACGGCTACGGGCAACATAAACGTGACGGCGGGCCTGGCTATCTGCACGTTTTTTGTCATGCTCGGTGCTGGCATTGTCAACAATGGTTTCTTCGGATATTTCAAGAGCTTAATCCCAACGGGTGTGCCTGGATGGTTGCTGTTTATCTTGGTACCAGTTGAACTGATCAGTCTTTTTGTAAAGCCGTTCGCTCTGTGTGTGCGCCTTTTCGCCAATATGACGGGCGGTCACGTTGCGATCTTAGTTTTCCTTGGCTTGATTGTTATTTTACAAAGCGAATGGGTTGCGTTGGGTTCCGTGCCTTTCGCTGCCGCCATTTACTTACTCGAAGTGTTTGTCTCTTTTGTACAAGCATTCGTATTTACCCTGCTATCAACGGTGTTTATCGGCATGGCCGCACACCCGGATCACTAGTGGGGATTCTTTCTAAGAGAGGAGTGTTGTAAGATGGAAATGCAGTGGGCTTATTTGGGCGCCGGCATCGGCGCGGGTCTGTGCACGATTGGCGCCGGCCTTGGTATCGGTCGTCTGGCCGGTTCGGCTATGGAAGGTATTTCGCGTCAGCCGGAAGCTGCGGGTGACATTCGTACGAACATGATTCTGACGGCTGCTCTCATCGAAGGTGTTGCTCTGATCGGTGAAGTTGTTTCGCTGTTGGTTGTTCTCACCAAGTAGTTCCCAAAAGGATTAGCTTCAACTTATGCTGCTAGATCCCCATTACGGGACTATAATCTGGACGATCGTCACCTTTGTGCTGGTGCTTTTCGTTTTGGCCAAGTTTGCTTGGCCTCAACTGTTGGGTGCCTTGGACGAGCGTGAGAACCGTATACGAGAGGCACTCGAGGGCGCGGAACAGGCCCGAGATGGCGCTGAGGCAGCCCTCGCTGAGCATCGTTCTAAGCTCGCAGAGGCGGAGTCCGAGGCGCGCCAAATCGTGGCGCAGTCGCGCGAGGCTGCCGAGAAAGTTCATCAAGATGTCGTAGCCAAAGCGCGTGAAGAAGCGCAGGGTTTGGTCGAGCAGGCGCGTCAGAGTATCGAGCGCGAGAAGAATGCGGCCATCTCTCAGCTGCGTCGCGAAATGGCGGACCTGGCCGTGCAGGCGGCAAGTGCGCTGGTAGATGCCAATCTCGATGATGATAAAAACCGCAGGCTGGTCGACGAACTGATAGCCGGAATTCCCGAGAATGCTCAGAGCAATTGATGTCTGGGCGCAACACGTAAAAACACGAGCTCAACTCTAATGAACGCTCCCGAAGTTGTGCGGCGTTACGCAGCTACGCTGTTAGATGCCGCCGAAGAAACGGGCGTGTTAGATGCTGTGCGTTCGGATGTGCAGGGTGTGCTTGAGACGATTTCCAACTCACAGGAGTTGGATGAATTTCTCAACAATCCCCTGATCAGTCCCGAGGTGCAGGATCGAACGCTCGTCGCCGTCTTTGATGGCAAAGTTCAGGTGCTCACGCGCAATTTTCTGTCGCTCATAGCGCAGCGCCGCCGTGCGAGTTTTCTCGTCTCAGTCCTTTCTGCATTCACGGAAATGGTGGAGGAAAGGGAGGGTATTCTCAGCGCAGAGGTCGTCTCTGCCGTTGAATTGAGCGATGAACAGCAAGGGCGCCTGGCCGAGCGTTTAGCTGCCTATACCGGTAAGCAGATACGTCTCCATGCGCGCGTAGACTCTACGCTGCGCGGTGGACTTGTCGCGCGCGTCGGTGACACAGTTTTTGACGGCAGTCTCAACACGCATTTGGAACGCTTGCGCCGACGGTTGGTTGGTGCTTGAGCATTATTACTAAGCGAAGAAATTTTAAGAACGAGAAGAGGTAGATTCTATGGCCACCGAAGCGATGGTCCAGCCCGACGAGATCTCTCAGATACTCAAGCAGCAACTGCTTGGGTTTGAGAAAGAGGTCGACGTATACGAGACGGGCACGGTGCTCTACGTGGGAGACGGTATTGCTCGCGTCCACGGTTTGGGAAATGTGCGCGCCACAGAACTGGTGGAATTCCCCAATGACATCATGGGCATGGCGCTCAACTTAGAAGAAGACAACGTCGGCTGCGTGCTCTTCGGCGATGACACGCTCATTAACGAGGGTGATCAGGTTAAACGGACTGGACGCATCGTAGAGGTTCCCGTGGGCCCCGAACTGCTTGGTCGCGTCGTCAACCCGCTGGGGCAACCCATCGATGGCAAAGGAGACGTCAACGCGGCTCAGACGTTGCCCATTGAACGAAAAGCACCGGGCGTTATTGCGCGACAGCCGGTTAAAGAGCCCCTGCAGACGGGGATAAAGATCGTCGATGCGACGGTGCCAATAGGTCGCGGACAGCGTGAGTTAATCATTGGAGACCGTCAGACGGGCAAGACTGCAATCGCCGTTGACACGATCATCAATCAGAAGGGTCTCGACGTTCAGTGTATTTATGTGGCCATCGGACAGAAGGCTTCTACGGTGGCCAAGGTAGTAGCTGAGTTAGAGGCCGCAGGTGCTATGGATTACACGATCATAGTTTCTGCTACTGCTTCGGATCCTGCTCCGCTACAGTTTTTGGCACCCTATGCCGGTTGCTCAATGGGCGAGTATTTTCGTGATAACGGCAAACACGCGCTGATTATCTATGACGACTTGTCAAAACAGGCTTGGGCCTATCGCGAAATGTCGCTTGTTTTACGCCGCCCACCTGGTCGTGAAGCCTATCCAGGTGACGTATTTTACCTTCACTCTCGTCTTCTCGAACGCGCTGCAAAAATGAGCGCTGATTTGGGGGGCGGATCTCTGACGGCGCTGCCGATTATCGAAATCCTCGAAGGGGATGTATCGACCTTTGTTCCGACAAACGTGATTTCGATTACGGACGGTCAGATTCTTCTTAAGCCGGAACTATTCTATTCTGGTAACCGTCCGGCTATGGACGTGGGCGCTTCCGTGTCGCGTGTGGGGTCTTCGGCTCAGACCAAGGCGATGAAAGCGGTTGCTCGTTCGATTAAGGGTGATATTTCACGCTATAACGAGGTGAAAGCCTTTGCCCAGTTCGGAACGTCTGATCTTGATCAATCGACGCGCGATTTGCTCAACCGCGGCGAGAAGTTGATGGAGATCCTGAAACAGGGTCAGTACAAGCCGATGCCCGTGGAGGAGGAGATCGTCGCTCTCGCTACGATTGATTCAGTGCTCGATTTGGAGACCAGTGACGTGCGGCGCTTTGAAGAAGAGCTCATCCAGTACATGAGGGATCATCAGGGTGACCTACTGAAGGAGATCCGCGAAAGCGGTGACTTGAGCGACGAGAATGCAGAAAAGCTCAATGAATCGATTGCCAGCTTTAAGGCTACGTTTCGCGGCTCTGAAAACTAGGATAACGAAGGGATAGAGAAGTGGCTACACTTCGCCAACTCAGAACGCGCGTTGCCAGTATTTCAAATATTCAGCGCGTTACCAATGCTATGCAGATGGTTGCTGCGGCCAAAATGCGCCGTGCTCAGGATGCGATAGAAGCTGCACGACCCTATGCTCAGCAGTTGGATGCGGTTTTGGGTAACCTGCAAAAAAGTATTGATCCCGAAGAGAATCCGCTCTTTCGCGAACGTTCGGCGGAGCGCGTTGCTCTGGTTGTTGTAACGGCCGATCGTGGCTTATGTGGTGCGTTTAACGGCAGCATATGTCGCCGCGTACAGAACGAGTTGGACGAATATGCGGGAAAAAACGTTGAGCTCGTTACTGTCGGTCGTAAAGGATACAATTATTTTCGCAACAGAGATGTGTCCATCGATACCAACTACGGTGAAGTATTTCGCCAGCTGGAATTCGCTAAGGCTGCTGAGATCGCTCAGGGACTGACCGCGCGATTTATTGGCGGCGAGATAGATCGTGTGTTGCTCGTATTCAGCGAGTTTCGTTCCGTCGCGCAGCAGATTCCCGTTGTACAGCAGCTGCTGCCCATTTTGCCCAAGCAGGAAGAGGGCGATGCGGAGCGAGATATCGATTACATCTTCGAACCTTCCCCAGAGGCGCTGCTAGACACGTTGGTGCCTCGACACGTTAACTTTCAGGTTTGGCGCGCGCTGTTAGAAGTTAACGCCGGTTTTTTTGCGGCTCAGATGACCGCTATGGACAATGCAACAAAGAATGCCGGTGAGCTACTCGACGAATTGACGCGCGAAATGAATAAGGTGCGGCAGTCGTCCATCACGTTGGAACTGATGGACATTATTGGCGGTGCCGAAGCCGTGGCATAAGCGGCGTTTTACTCTTGAGGAATAGGACATGAGAGAAGGAAAGGTCAAAGAAATCATCGGCGTGGTTATCGACGTCGACTTCGCCGGTGGTGAACTGCCGCCTATATACAATGCCCTGGAAGTCGCGGAGGCCGATCGACCAAGTGACACCCGTCTGGTGCTAGAGGTTCAGCAGCATCTCGGTGAGAGTTTGGTGCGCTGCGTTGCGATGGATTCGACGGACGGTCTCACGCGAGGTGCTCGCGTTGTCGATACGGGTGCTCCGATTCAGATTCCCGTCGGTGAGCAGGTTTTGGGTCGTCTCTTCAACGTGATCGGCGAGCCGATTGATGGCAAAGAAGCGCTGCCAGAAGACGTGCCGCGCCTGCCTCTTCACCGCGACCCGCCCTCTCACCAAGATCAGGTCACGTCAGATCAGGTCTTGGAAACCGGTATAAAAGTTCTCGATCTTATTTGTCCCTTTGCTCGCGGTGGTAAACTGGGTCTGTTTGGTGGTGCTGGCGTAGGTAAGACCGTTATTCTCACCGAGCTGATTAATAATGTGGCTTCTGGTCACGGTGGATACTCGGTATTTGCCGGCGTGGGAGAGCGAACGCGCGAAGGCAATGACCTGCTGGGTGAACTCGAGGAATCGGGCGTTATCGACAAGACGGCCATGGTCTTTGGCCAGATGAATGAGCCGCCGGGCGCGCGTCAGCGCATCGCATTGACGGGTCTTACGATTGCCGAGCATTTTCGCGATCAGAGCGGTCAGGACGTCCTTTTCTTTGTCGACAACATTTTCCGTTTTATTTTGGCCGGTGCCGAAGTCTCGGCTCTGCTCGGTCGCATGCCTTCTGCCGTGGGTTATCAGCCCACGTTGGCGACGGAAATGGGCGCTCTGCAGGAGCGTATTACCACTACTAAAGACGGCTCCATTACGTCGGTTCAGGCTATTTACGTACCGGCTGATGACTATACGGATCCCGGCGTTGTTACCGCCTTTGCCCACTTGGACGGACGCATCGTATTGGAGCGTTCGCTGGCGGACCAGGGGCTGTATCCCGCTGTTGACCCATTGGCGTCTTCTTCGCGTATTCTTGACCCGCGCGTCGTTGGAGATGATCACTACAACGTTACGCAGCGCGTCCAAGAGGTTCTGCAGCGCTATCGCGACCTTCGTGAGATTATCGCGATCCTCGGTATTGATGAACTGTCAGATGAAGACAAACTCGTCGTGGCTCGCGCCCGTAAGATGCAGTTTTTCCTCACTCAGCCGTTCCACGTAGCAGAGGTGTTTACCGGAACGCCTGGTGCATACGTCAAAGTTGAAGACACGGTGCGTGGTTTTAAGGGATTGGTTGAAGGTGACTACGACGACGTGCCTGAACAAGCCTTCTATATGGTTGGCACGATAGATGAGGCGTTGGAAAAAGCCAAGGATATGTAGGCGATGGCTGCTTTTAAACTAGAGATCGTCACGCCAGAGAAAACAATTTACTCGGGCCAAGTCCGCCACGTGCAGGCTCCGGGAAGCGAAGGAAGCTTCGGCGTTCTATCGGGGCACGTTCCCTTTCTAACTTCTCTGAGTATCGGCCTATTGCGGATTGATGAAGACGGAGGCGGTCAAGTGGATATGGCCGTTAGCGGCGGGTTTGCTCAGGTTGCTTCTCAGGGGGTTACCGTTCTTGCCGAGACCGCTGAGCGCGGTGATCAAATTGACGTAGAGCGAGCCCGCAGCGCGCGCGAGCGTGCAGAGGGGCGCCTCGGCGACACATCTTCAGGCGAGGTCGATGCTGCCCGTGCCCAGGTTGCCCTCGCTCGAGCCGTCAATCGCCTTAAGGTTTCTGGTCAAATTTGAGGATACAGTAGAAAAGTCCAAGCAGAGGCCAACCATCTTCGGGTGGTTGGCCTTTTGTTTTATATTGTATAACGCGTCTATTTATTAGCTACAGAAAGATTCTCTTATGGCTTCTGTTCCCCGTGGACTGAGCGATTTCCTGCATCGATATATTCCCGAGATTGAGAGAGAGATGTTCGAGTTCCTTCCCATACAGGAACCCGAGGCATTCCTCTATGCCCCAATGCGTGACTATCCAGATCGCGGGGGTAAACGCTTCCGTCCAGCGCTTGTTTTATTGGCTTGCCAAGTGTTTGATGGCAATATGAAAAACGCAGTGCGCACGGCAGCGGCGTTCGAAATGTTCCAATCATTTGCCGTCGTTCACGATGATATCGAAGACGATTCAGAAATGAGACGGGGGAAACCCTGTTTGCACAAGATGCATGGAACGCCGTTGAGTATAAACGTAGGAGATGCTCTCTATGCTAAAGTGTTCGAAATTCTCAATGCGAATCGTCCCCTCTTGGGAGCAGAAGTTGCGCTCGATCTAATCGAAGAGATGGTTAATGGTTCGCGTGAGACATTTGAGGGGCAGGCCTACGATGTTGGTTGGATACGTCAACAGCATATTCCCAGTGAAGAAGAATTTATGGTTATGCTGCGCAAGAAAACGGGGTGGTATACCGGTCGTGGGCCCTGCACTGCTGGGGCGATTATTGCCGGTGCCTCGCCAGAGCTGCGTGAAACAATTGGACACTTCGGCGAGGCGATGGCGATTGCGTTTCAGATTCGCGACGATCTACTGAATTTGAGCACGTCTGAACAGGATGCGTCAGTTGCACCTGGCCTGACCTCTGGGGCATATGGCAAAGAGCGCGGGGGAGACATCGCCGAAGGAAAACGAACTCTCATTATTATAGATCTATTGCGTAAGTGTGCTGAGAGCGAGAAGGCAGAAGTGCTATCCATATTACACGAGGAGCGGCAGAAGAATACAGCGGAGCAGATCGAACGCGTCATTGCGCTAGTCGAACAGTACGGCTGTATCGAATACGCGGAAGAAGTGTGCAGGGCAAAAGCGCTTGAGAGCCAGCAGCATTTAGAAAAAATTCCGCAAAGTGCTGGACGTGACATACTCGCTGAAATGCTCGATTTCCTCGTGCAGCGGGCTTTTTAAGCTCAGATCTGGATTTTATTAAACAGGGTTAAGCAAGTAGGCCAACAGGAGACGGGTGGTATTGATGATTCCGTCTCGCGAGCAGATCTCATACCCGTGCGTGTTGTCGCCGGGATACCCGATAAGCGCTGCCCGCGCTACGTGGCCATATGCTCGCGATATGCTGCTATCGCTCGCGTATGAAGTGACCACCGCTTTTTGCACGTCAAATCCGCCTGTACGGGCCAATGTTTCCAACTGTCTATTAGTCGCCGCGTGATATACACCGCGCCCGTCTTTCTCTATGAGGATGGGATTACCACTGTTTTCTGTCCCATATTCTTCAGCTGCTGGAGCTATATCAACGGCAATGGCCGTGTCGACGGGTAGATGGGCGAGCGCATAGGCCGCACCTTGGCCGCCTATCTCTTCGCTTTCGCTGGCAATGATATACACATCTTGGGCAGGGGGCGTTTCCACCAGCTGGTGGCCCACTTCAAATAGTGCCGCTAAACCCGCTCGGCAGTCTAGGTTATACCCGCAGAGAAAAGAGCCGATTTGCCATAGGTTTTTGCGATGGCGCGCGATGCATACGCGAGTGCCGGCACGAATCCCCAACTCGGCAAGTTCGCTTGCCGACTGTTTGCAATCGACCCACATATCTTCCCACGTCAGCGGTGCTCCCTCTTTGAGCTTACCTGCTGGACTCGCTTGCGATACGTGCTTTGCGCCAATAGATAGCACACCTGGAACGGCCTCTTTATCGGCGAGTAGCTCTACGGGAGTTTCGCCGATAGCCCAAGGATGGAGGCCACCGACGGGGACTACGCGTAAGCGGCCATCCTTCTCTACGCGTTTGACTATCATTGATATTTCGTCTTTATGAGAAATAACCGCGATGGGGGCATCGCTCTTACGTCCCTTGATATGGGCAATGATGTTGCCGGAAGCATCCTGCCAGACGGCGTCATTGAACGTGCGCATGATATCGCAAACGGCAGTGTCTGCTTCTCCTTCAAAACCCGATGGTGCATGAATAGGGAGCAGGCGTTCTACATACGATATGAGTCGTTTTTCATCTATGGATGGCGTCATAAGAGCGTTCCTTTTTTCGCCGAAAATAGTCGGTGTTACGGAGTGCGTCAAATAGAAGAGGGCCCGCTGTAAACAGCGGGCCCTCTTCTATCGCAACCTGTGCTTAATTCTAGGCTGTCGCAGAGAGCGTGCCGATGACTTCCTCCGCTAGGTTGCGCAGCGTTTTTTGCAGACGCAGACGGCCTCGGTTTACGCGAGATTTAACCGTGCCGACCGGACAGTTGATAACCTTTGCAATCTCTTCATAGGACAATCCGTTGAGGTCGCGCAGTAACACGGCTTCCCTAAACTCGTCGGGCAATTGGTGAATGGCCTCTACAACGGTGTCTTTAACCTGATGCGTATCGGTCTGTTCGCCGGGTAACTGTCCCCCGTCGACGGGTTCGTAAAATGCGCTGCGCTCTTCCTCTTCACTTGGACCAATGGGAATCCAGTGCCAGCGCTTGCGTCGACGGAGTTCAGTCTTAGCCAGGTTGCCGGCAATGGTGTAAAGCCAGGTCGAAACCTGCTCGATAGCTGGAAATTGGTGGCTGTGACGCAGGCAGCGTAGAAAGGTTTCTTGAACAACGTCTTCTGCGGTTTCCCGGTCGCCTACAAAGCGAAAGACAAAGTTGTATAGGGGGATGCGATAGCGCTGTACTAGAATCGATAGGTAGCCTTGGTCTTCTGCTGCTTTTTGAAGCACTTCGCGGTCGGTCAGTTTCTCAGTAGCTCTCATCGGTCATCCCTTTCGTAATTCCCAGAGTGGGCTGTTGCAGGTAACGCGAATGCAGCGGCCTCGTCGCTGTCATAGTGCATTTAGCAACATCCGTACCGAAAGCAAAAACCGAAGAAATTACCTTATTTACGGGTAGAAAAGGCTAAAATGATAAACTTTCGCCTCAGATATTTGACAGTATCTCAGAAATCTGATAGGTGAGAGCGTCGATTTTTTGACTTTTTAGATAGCAGGTGATAGTTTTTTGAAACTCGTTTACCAAGGCCTATCACTAATGGAGTGGAGTCGGTGCAAGAGCTCGTTGAACAGTTAGAATCGCTTTGTGAAAAGACAGGAATCGAGAAGTTCTCCGCTGGAGAAATGGTCGAGCTTTTAGAAGACGGTGAAGAGATCGAATGGATTCTCGACCAGATCGGTCAGCAGGCCGAAAGCCCGGTGGGCGTCTTGTTGCAACAAATCGCCTCGGAAGTCGCACCGGAGCAGAGCGACGTAGATGATGAGGAGGAAGTAGATGGCCAAGAGGTAGAAGGGGATGCGGGAGAAGACGATTTCGATCCGGCCAATCTCGACATGGCTGAGTTGGAAGGCATGCTGCCTCCCGGCGTTGATATGGGGCAAGTGCAGAAGATGCTCTCCTCACCGCGCGGTGCGCTACTGGCCGACTTCGGCGCATTCTGTCAGGAGCATGGGGTGGAGATGGAGACGGAGGGGGGCGAAATGAATGAGGCCATGCAGGCACTACACGAAGAGTGGCTGCAGACACCTCGCGACGCATTAGAGGGCAAGAAACCGGCAGAGATGCTGGAAGGGGGGCGGCTCCTTCCTTCTAAGGTCGAAACCTTCCGACGCGAAGAGCCAAAGGTGGGTCGCAACGACCCGTGTCCGTGTGGAAGTGGAAAGAAATACAAAAAGTGCTGTGCAAAAGCGGCCTAATATGTGCTCGTCGAATATGGCTCTATGAGGAGGCTTTATGAGCTTTGATTTACTCAGCGCGCTGATGGAGACGCAGGCCCTGCGCGTGGCGTCTGAAGGACAGGTTTTTTGGTATACATCTGGAACGGTCGGTCCGTACTACATAAATACAGAAAACCTATACGGTGGACCGGATGCAGCGGGGGAATTACTCGAATTTATCGATGCGGAAAAGAATAGTCAGCGCTTTGCATTTGACCTGCGCGAACGATTGCTGCGTCAATACGAAAGTAATGCGATTTATCGAAACGTGGTGGATGCGCTGGTAGCCCGAGCGCGGAGTGCTCTGACGGTTGATATCGATGCCGTATCAGGGGGCGAGCGCCGTGATTGGTTTTTTTCGCTCACGGTGGCTGAGTGCTTAGGTAAGCCCAACTTACTCATGTTCAAAAATCGTGAGCGCATGCTATTTGACGGAAAGAATGCGACGAATGAGGGCGTAGACGGCTTATGCACCTTGCATATAGCAGACCTCGTTACAGAAGCGTCTAGCTACTTTCGGGATTGGATTCCACTGGTAGGTGAAGGCGGTGGCCGCATAGCATATAGTGCTAACGTGGTCGACCGCGGTCAGGGGGGGATTGAGGCGCTTTGCGAAAGCGGCGTCCCATCCAGTGCGCTTCTGCGGGTTGACGGGGCTCTTTTTAAACGCCTAGCGGAGTCCGGTTATATCGGCCCTGCGCAGGCGGATCTGCTTGCGGCATATTATCGGGATCCTCATGCTGCAATGCGCACGTTTTTACTGGAACACCCAGATTTCTTGCAAAATGCCCTGCGAGGAGGAGACGAACGAACGCGCGCGCGGGCTCAGCTTCTTGTAGAAGGAGACGTATACGGACTCGATGCATAGGTCCGCGAGCGCGATGCTACGTCCGCTCTGCGGGATAGTCTTCTATCCTGCAGCCTCAACCAGTTGGTCGCTTTCGTCAACGCGCACGGAAACGAGCTGCGATACTCCTTCTTCTGGCATCGTTACGCCGTGTAGCGTGTCCGCTGCGGCCATGGTTATTTTGTTGTGCGTCACAACGATGAACTGAGTCTTTTGCGCGAATTCCTTTAAGACGCGTACAAAGCGTCCGATGTTGCTATCATCGAGTGGGGCATCGACCTCGTCCAGAATGCAGAAGGGGCTAGGTTTGACCAAATAGATAGCAAAGAGCAGTGAAATCGCAGTCAGCGCACGCTCTCCACCCGAAAGAAGTGCGATGCTCTGCAACTGTTTGCCGCGTGGGCGCGCTGTGATTTCGATGCCCGCTTCCAAGGGGTCGACTCCCTCTTCAAGCGTGAGGTCTGCCTGTCCACCTTCAAAGAAGCGCGCATAGGTCTGTTGGAATTTCTCCCGAATCTGTCCGAAGGTCTCAACGAACATACGCCGCGCCGTTCGGTCTATTAGATTGAGCGTCTTTTTTAGATCTTCAGCTGCTACGACTAAGTCGTCGCGCTGCTGGACGAGAAAGTCATAGCGCTCTTTCTGCTCGTCGTATTCCTCCAGTACGCCGAGGTGGACTGAGCCGAGTCGATGGAGCGATTGGCGCAACTCGTCTAACCGACGCTGGGATTCCTCTGGATCTATTTCCTCTTCTGGAGCGCCCATAGACTCGACGTCACATCCTTGCTCTTCCTGCAGTCGCTCGTGGATAGTCTTGGCGCGGTTGCCCAATTCTGCAATGCGTAATTCAACCTGATGTCGACGCTCTCGCTGCGTATTGAGTTCGCGCTGCATGCGGCTGATCTGTTCTTCCAATTCTCTGTTCTGTGCGTTGAGCTCTGCCCACTGCTGTCGACGCTCATCCTGCGCGGCTGCCAAGACCTCGCGGCCTTCATGGAGGGCTTGTAGGCCTTCCTCCATGCGCACGATTTGTGCACCGCGCTCTTCGTGTTCGCGCCTTGCCTGCTCGCTCTCTTCTTGTAGGCGATTTATATTGCGAGCTAGATTCTCTTCGATATTGCTCAGCCGCTGTGAGTCTCGCTCTAAGCTCTGTGCCGATTCAGCAGTGCGCGCTCGCTCCACGCGAAGCAGGCCGAGTTGGTCGCGCTTCTCCTGGCGCGTCGCCTCGCTCGCCCTGAGCTGAACTTCTCCCTCTTCTATGGCCTGCTCGATATCCTGACTCTGCTCGTCGAGTGCAGTGAGGCGCTCTGTCTGCGTTCCAATAGACTCTAGCAGCGTTTGACCGCGCTCAGCGATGCGCGCGATTTCTCCACGCAGCGTCTCCAGGCGCGCTTCTAATCGCTGAATCTCTTGGCTGGCGCTCTGATGGCTGTGCGTGCATTCGCGCTCCTGTTCGCGGTATTGATTAACCTCATCATCGAGCAAATGTAGAGCGTCTTCAAGCGTTATACGCCGTTTTTCTTGCGCCTTGATCTGCAAATCTATGGAGGCGAGTTGAGCCTGTTGGCGAGCGAGTAAATCGCGTAGCGTGCGAATCTCACGACGCCTACCTAATAGGGTGGATTCCTCGTCTCCAGCTTTGCCGCCGGCGATGTGTCCATACAGGTCAACTGCATCTCCGTCGGGCGTGATAAACCGCATGGCCTGAGATGCGTTGCTGCGCGCAAGCTCGAGAGCCGTCTGTAAATCATCCACTAGGTAGGTGTTGTGTAGCAGGTGGCCTACGAGACTTGCTACGGGCTCGTCTACGCGCAAGAAATCGAGTAGAAGGCCTCGCAGCCCAGGGGTCGGGGCGAGTTTAGCGCTAGGCTGGTTTGAAAGAGGCCAATCTAGCGAGTAGATGCCCGCTCGCCCTTCGCTGTCTTTGAGGTGCTGTATGGCTTCTACTACGCTATTTTCCTCTTGGGATATGAGCGCCTGTAGGGATTCTCCCAGTGCGGTTTCAACGGCGCGGGCATATTCAGATGGGACCTCAATTAGATCGCCGAGCACGCCTTGAAAAACGTTGGCATAGGGCGATTCTAGCATGAGCGTGCGCACGCCGCTGGCATAGCCTTCGTAGCCCGAACGGAGCTTTTCCAATACCTGTAGGCGCGCTTCGTTGGCCGCAGCAGCGCGGCGGAGTTCGCCCCGCTGTTCCTGATGTGTGTCCAACGCCTTGCGCACGGATTCTACCGCAGATTGCGTTTGCGCCTGGCTCTCTCGGGCTGCGCTCAGCTGTGCTCTCACCGTTTCCAATTCAGCGCTTAGCCGTGTGCCCAGCTGATGGGCACTATCGCGCTCAGTATCAATTTGCTCGAGCTCCGTGCGCATTGCCGATTCGCGTTCGTCAAGTGATTCGCGTTCGGCTTGCAGTCGCTCTAGGGAGCGACTGCTGTCGGCCTGCTGGCGCATGTAATCCATGCGTTGGCGCTGGCGTTCTTCCAGCGCTGAGCGCAAGCTGCGGTAGGATTCTTCACTCAGTTGCGCCTCTTTTTCATGCTCGTTTAGCTGGGTTTCCGTTGTCTGCAATTCCTGGCGAACCGCCTCGAGTCGCTCGCCATTTTCTCCGCGCTGCACGCGGATTTGCTCCTGCTGACCCGTGTAGTCTTTTGCTTCTCTCTGCGCGCGCTCCACGCTTTGCTCTGCCGCTTCTCGGCGTCCTCTAACCGCGACCAATTCTCGCTCTTTGGTGTGAATCTCTTCAATGCGGCTGTTGAGCTGAAGTCCGGCTTCCTGCATGCCTTTTTCGGCATCGGTCAATGCCAGACGTGCCTTCTCTAACTCAGCTTCCCGCGTTGTAAAGTGGGTATAGTCGGATTCGCTTCCACGATTGAGTTGCTCAAATTCTGCTTCTAGGGGTTTGAGCTCGGCGCGAATAGAGAAGAAGGTAAAGCGCCCCAACAGAACTTCTAGTGCATCGAACTCCTGCTTGTACTCTTGGTAGCGTCGCGCCCGCCCGACCTGGCGGCTCAAATAGTCTACCTGTCGCTTAACTTCTGCTATAATATCTTCGATGCGCGTTAAATCCGCCTGCGTTGCCTCTAGGCGGTTCCAGGTCGAGCGCCTCCGGGTCTTGTACTTGGTGATGCCGGCGGCTTCTTCTAAGATCCGTCGTCTATTTTCCGTTTTCTCGCTGACGATCTCGTCGATCATGCCCTGCTCCATGACCGAGTACGCACCCTGTCCGAGGCCAGTGTCCATAAGCAGGTTGGTAATGTCGAGCAGTCGGCAGGGGATTTTGTTCATCAAGTAATCGCTTTCGCCGGAGCGAAAGAGACGGCGCGTCAGCATAACTTCGTTAAATTCTACTGGCAGGATGCTTTCGTGGTTCTCTATGGTCAGTGCCACTTCTGACATGCCTAGCCCTTTGCGGTTGCGCGTCCCCGCAAAGATGACCTCTTCCATTTTGTGGCTGCGGAAAGTACCTGCTCGCTGTTCGCCTAGGACCCAGCGGATGGCCTCGACCACATTGGATTTGCCGCACCCATTGGGGCCGACAATTGCCGTTATTCCGGGATCAAACGGTATGACTACTTTTTGGGCAAAGGATTTGAAGCCAAAGATTTCGAGTTGTGTAAGGCGCACAGTGGGGGCTCCCAATAGATTGGCCCTAACAAGCAGGGCATAACTAGGCGTTGATCTGAATCTATAAGGGGAGCTGTGGTCCGCATAAAGGATGTGGACCGCCCGGTTCGATTCTGGGGAGTTTCGACCGGATTAAACCAATATCTTGGGTGAAACGAGGGATAGTGTACTGTATATTGGAGTCGTGGTCAAGTATTTTGTGAGGAAACAACGCGCCGACTCAACCGGGAGTTGGACGGCGAAAATACAAGGAGAGTACGGTTGGATATAGAATCGCTGTACGGACAAATTGCTGCGCGTTTGCCGGAAGATCGTCGCTTGGTCATGGAATCCTTAATGGACGAATTTGAAGTGGGGACGACAATGCGTCTCATACTTGCGCTCGTTTCTGGGGCCAACCAGCGCGAGCGGCAGGTTCTTCGCTTATTGATGACGGATATAGAGAAGATGGAGGCGCAGAAGAGCAGTGAAAAACAGTAGAGAACTGTGGGGGCGTGTCGATATATACCGTGAGAGGCTTTTTGGTACTACGTGCTAATAGAAAGCAGGAAGACGTGTTAGAATATGCCCTGGGATTGGTCCTGATTATCGTTCCTCTGTGTCTCCGTCTCTTCACGGTTAACAGTATGAGAATACAGAATCAGAGAATGCGCCAAGCTGACAGTGAGTTACGCAAGATCACAGACGAACTGGACGAAATACTGGAGCAGACGCGGTCGGTCGAGCGTCAACAGCGACAGTATGCGCTTCGTCGTTCGCGTCTGCTGAGTGAAATTTCCGAAATGAACGGCGAGCTCGTGCGGCTGCGCCGGCCCGCAGGCATTCGAATTGCAGCCTAGAGCTGCAACAGGCTGTAGGTCTTTTCTACACTTCGGAGGGATATTCTCCGGCGTCGTCGCGTCCCATGCCAATCACGTGCTCGGCTAAAATCTCTTGACGTCGCGCATAGCCACCGTCTACTTCGTGCCAATATCCGACCTCGCTCTCTCCTCGTTTCCAGCACAGCAAGACCCAGCGTCCTTCAAACGTAGTGGGGAAATCAATGAGGCCATGTTCTAATCCCCCCTGAGGAAAGCGCACGCCAAGGGAAAGCAAATCCTCTTCTATGATGCGCAGTATATCCTCCTTTAAATAGCCAATCCGTCGACGGTGTTGTTGGAAGTCGTCGTGGTCGGGATTGTTGGGTTGGTTGACGGCTTCGCCCCAAAGTGCATCGAGCACGTGCAGCTTTTGCACGTGGTGTCCTAGCGCCGCTTTCTTCGCTTCCAGCTGTTTGAAAATAGATTCGATCTGTGGCAGTGTTTCGTTGGCTTCGGCCACTGTAAAACGCTTGCTTTGCATCTGCATTCCCCATTTTTTAAGCGCCAAGTATAGGTATATTGCGCGGAGGCCTCAAGGGGATAAAATCCTTGCGTTGCCCTCCTATTTAAAGCATATTAGTCCCAATTCGCGCTGGTGTATTCGCGCAAAAAACCCCTGTGTTTTAATACTTAAATAGCGAAAAATATGGCAGTTACGATTAATGATGTTCGGACTGTAGCCGCGCTTGCTCGCCTTCGTTTTTCCGAAGAAGAAGAGCGCGTTTTAATGGGCAAACTCAACGGTATCTTATCCTATATGGAAAAGCTCAACGAGTTGGATACCGAAGAGGTTGAGCCGACCTCGCACGTCTTGCCGATGGTCAACGCATTTCGGCCCGATGAAGCGGTTCAATTTCCATCGCTTGAACAGCTGCGATCTATTGCACCTGATCGCCACGGTGCCCATTATAGAGTGCCCAGAATAATTGACTGACAGCGGCGACAGGATACCTGTCGCCGCTTCTCTTTATCGCAACGATACGCACATGCGTGGGACTGAAGGAGCTTTGCGTTGACGCAAGAGTATGATGGACCCAAATACGTCGTGGTTACGGGCGGCGTTATGAGCGGCGTGGGCAAGGGAATCACGACGGCCTCTATGGGCAAGATCTTAGCGGAATACGGCTATCGCTGCACGGCGGTTAAGATTGATCCCTATCTAAACTATGACGCAGGCACTATGCGTCCGACTGAACACGGCGAAGTGTGGGTTACGGATGATGGGGGCGAAATCGATCAAGATTTGGGCAATTACGAGCGTTTCTTGGGGCTCGATTTGCCGCGTCGCAACAACTTGACGACTGGTCAGATTTATCACACGGTCATAGAGCGAGAGCGTCGCGGGGAATACCTCGGGCAGACGGTGCAGCCCATACCGCACATAACAGACGAGATTACTCAGCGTATCCAAGAAGCGGGCAAGGGGTTTGATATCGTGCTCGTAGAGATTGGAGGCACGGTAGGGGACTATGAGAATGAACCCTTTCTCTTCGCTATTAAGGCACTGGAACGCGAACTGGGCGAAGAGCACTTTGTCCACGTGTTGTTGACCTATATGCCCATACCGCAGCACGTCGGAGAGATGAAGACCAAACCCACGCAGCAGGCTATTAGGATGCTGAGCGAACACGGCATATTTCCCGACTTTATCGTGTGTCGAGCAGAGACGGTAATTGATGAAGTGCGCAAAAAGAAGATTCAGGTCGGCGCCAACGTCCCCAACGACCACATTATATCGGCGCCCGACGTCGAGACGATCTACGATATCCCTCTGACGCTTGAATCAGAGGGTCTAGGCATAAAGCTGCTGAAAAAGCTCTCCCTAGAGGCCCGCAAGGAGCCCCAGTGGGATCGCTGGGAGCGGCTGGTGCGCTGCAGCCGTGAACCCGAGCATAGAATCCAGGTAGCGATGGTCGGCAAATACGTGGGAATTGGTGACTTTCAGCTCACGGATTCGTATATATCGGTTAACCAATCTCTCGTGCACGCTGGCGTGGCTTGGGATACCAAGGTAGAAATCACTTGGATTGACGGTCATCAGTTTGAGACTGGTGAGATTGATCTGAGTGAGTTGGACCGATTTGATGGTCTCATCGTGCCGGGTGCCTTTGGCAGCGGAGGATCGGAGGGCGTCATTCAGGCGATTAAATACGCGCGCGAGAACAACGTGCCTTTCCTTGGGCTGTGCTACGGTTTGCAGCTGGCCGTCGTAGAGTTTGCCCGCAACGTTGCCGGTATTAAGAAGGCGACCTCTGAAGAGTTTGACGAGGGGTCTGAGTGGAATGTCGTTTGCGTGCAAGAGAGTCAGAAAGATGTAATTGACGGTGGGCGGATGGGGGGCAGTATGCGTCTGGGCGCCTATGCTGCCGTATTGAAAAAAGACAGCAGGGTCCTTGAACTGTATGAGGAATCAGGTCGTCTGGCCGAAGACGTGCGGCGCATTGGACAGCTGCTCGAGATGCCTGACGAGGCATTTCGGGTGGGAATGGTTATGCAGGAGCGCGACAAAGTCGTTTTAGAACGGCACCGTCACCGCTACGAAATCTCGCCGCGCTTTGTCGAGCTCTTAGAAGACGAGGGGCTGGTATTTTCTGGCTATCACCGGCGCGTCGACGGCACGCGTCTCATGGAGTTTCTAGAGCTAACGGAGCATCGCTACTTTGTCGCGACTCAGGCGCACCCCGAATTCAAGTCGCGCATGGATAACCCGTCTCCCCTCTTTGCAGGTTTTGTCGGATCTTCTTTGGCCTACCAGCAGGAGCGCAAAGCCGATGATGAGGGGCAGGTCGCTGCATCCTAACGCTGCACGGTTTTTTTCTATGTGTGCTGTACTGCGTCGCGTCCTTCTGGTAGGGGCGCGACTTTTTTTTAGCGTAGCACTGCTCCTGCTCGGGCACTGTGCTCCAATCGAGTCCGATCGAGTAGAGGTGGATATACCTGACCCGGACTCCGAGACTGAGGACGTTTTTCTACAGCTGCGGCGTCCGGGGTCTCGGCTGGAAATTCAAGCTGATTTGGTGCGCGAATACAGCGAAGAGCAGAGGGCATTGGCCACGGGTAACGTGCGCTTGGGGTTCTTTAACGGAGCCGGGCGGGCGGGCGCTGAACTCTCTGCAGAACGCATGCACCTCTACCATCAGGATGGGGCGATTGATATGGTCGTCGACGTCGTCCTGCAGGCCAGTGACAGCGTGACCGTATACGCCGATTCGCTGCGCTGGCAGCCGGAGGCAGAGCGCTTGGTTGTACCGGGTACGCTGCGTATCGAACTGGCCGATGGAGTGGAGACGGGACGGGGCTTAGAGACCGATACATCGGCTGATGCGTGGGTGTTGTACGACGTTGAGGGGCGCTGGGAATGGGACGGAGAAGCCGTTGCTATATGGGCCAAACGGGAGCGCAGTCAGCGCGTCGAGGGGGGGGTACAGGTCCGCTACGAACAGGCAAAATTACACGTAGAAGATATGCAGTTGAAGAGTCCCTTGGTTCACTGGATGCCCGACCAGCGCCAGCTCTCACTCGACGGTGGCGTAGAGGGCGTCGATTCTTCGGGTGCCTTTTCCGCGCAGCAGGTCGATATCGACGTCCAACGAGACCAGCTGCGCGCTCGCGGACGTATTCAAGTGCGACGCGGTGCGGTTCTGCTCGAAGCGGACGAGTGGGTTGAGCAATGGCGCTCGCGTCATTCCGCAGTGCGCGGCGATCCCGCTCGCTACGCACGCGGCGAACGCAGCGTCGAAGGCCGGCATCTGGTCTACGCACGTGACGCAGAGCGTATCGAGGCGCGCGGTGCCGTTTTGTTTGCGGAGGGAGCGCGCAGGCTCGCTGCTTCCACTATGGTATACGATCACCGTGGGCAAGCGCTCGTGGCAGGGGGAGGCGTATCCGTGGCCGGCTCAGAATGGCAGGGCATCCTGCGATCAGACAGCCTTTCCTTTGATCTGGAGGCAGAGCGCGGCGTGCTATTGGGCCTTCCGCAGCTGCGTAGCATAGAAGAGAACGACTTACACATATCCGCTGACTCGATGCATTTTGATATGAAAGATCGCACGATAGAGGGGATGGGACACTATCAGTTGACGAGCGGTTCAGTGCGCGTTGACGCCCGGCAGGGGCACTACGCTGCAGCTGATGAACAGGTTGTCTTTGTCGGTGACGTATCCCTGCGCGATGGGGCCATAGATACGCTGGCGCAGTATCAGATTGAATCCGACACGATGGCCGTTCAACTGGCCGACGGCGTTGCGACGGGCGTGCGTGCTGCCGGGGCGTTTAGAGGGCGCGTAGTAATGGGGGATGGCAACGCGACGAGTTGGTTGGTGGGAAACCGGGGCACGGTTGCTCTAGAAGCCGATCGGCTGCGCACTCTTACCTTGGAGCGCGATGCGGACGTGACCTATCGCCATATTCTCAAGGATCAAGTGAGTCGGTTTCGAGGAGATGAAATGGTGCTGCATTTTAATGCAGAGGGCCTGCAACAGGTTCGCGTAGAAGGCGGCGCGGTGCTGGAATCCCGCCTGGTGCGCGAGGCGGGAGATATCGCCGTCAATAGTGTAAAAGGGGAAGAGATGGATATCTATTTTGCCGAGGGACTGCTGGTTCGGGTCGAGGTGGGACCTCAGGCTGAGGGTACGTACCTCCCCCAAGAGGATATACCGTAGTGGCGCTGCGAGCAGACAATGTGCGCAAGCGATATGGCGGTCGGGCGGTGGTTGACGGCGTCAGTATTGCGGTCGAATCCGGAGAGGTAGTCGGATTATTGGGGCCGAATGGAGCCGGTAAAACCACTACCTTTCACAGTATGGTCGGCTTTGTGACGCCAGATGAAGGCCGGATTCAGCTAGACGAGACCGATATAACGGATTTGCCCATGTATCGACGCGCGCGACAGGGTATAGGCTACCTGCCGCAGGAGACGTCTATCTTCCGCCGCTTGACGGTCGCGCAGAATATTCGCGCAGTGTTAGAGACGCGCGGCTTGAATCAAGACGCTATAGCGGAACGCCTAAACGAGTTGCTCGCTGAACTAGACCTGCAGCCGCGCGCAGACCAACGCGCAGATACGCTATCGGGAGGCGAGACGCGCAGGGTCGAGATAGCGCGTGCCTTAGCGTGCGAACCGCGCTATATACTCCTCGATGAACCCTTTGCCGGAATTGACCCGCGCACGGTGGAAGACCTGCAGAATATCGTCTCAGATCTGCGTGCTAAGGGGTTGGGTGTGCTCATTACAGACCACAACGTGCGAGAGACGCTGGCTATCACCGATCGCGCCTATATCATGGTGGATGGAAAGATATTGACAGCGGGGACGGCCGGTGAACTGACGAGTGATGAGCAGGTTCGGCAGATCTATTTAGGCGAACGCTTTCGCATGGACCGCTAGGTCCACGCGGAGCATTCCACCGCTTGACACATTTTCCCCTTTGATCGTATACTCTCTTTACAGCAATTATTGATCCAGTCGCATAAATACCTGTAAAAATATTTAGATAAGTCCTCTTATGCTTCGTATCGCACAAAATCTCAGTCTCCAACAGAAGATGGCTCCCCAGCTGATTCAGTCGCTGCAGCTATTGCAGATGTCAACGCTGGAATTGGAATTGGAGATCAAGCAGCAGCTGGAGCTCAATCCACTGCTCGAAGAGACGATGGAACAGCGCGAAGAGGTGGAAGAGCCGGCAGAAGAGGTTGAAGCGCTCAAAGAAGAGGAAGAGCTGCCTCAGGAGAGCGAAGAAGTTGATTGGGATGCGCTGCTGGACGATCAATTTGATACGGGATCCTACAACAGCGAGCGCACGGAATACGATCCGAACTGGGAAGTAGACCGCGAGCCTCAAGAAAATCGCATCACAGCCATCCCGCCGCTGGTCGAGCAGTTACACGAACAGCTTGCGCTGGGGGATCTGTCTATCGAGCTGCGCGAGATTGGCGAATATATCATCGGCAATCTAGACGATCGCGGCTATTTGGGCTGTTCCGTTGAAGAGATTGCAGGCGACCTCGACGTCGACGTGGAAGTCGTTGAGCGCGTTTTGCGGACCATTCAGACCTTTGAGCCACCGGGCATTGCCGCACGCGATCTGCGCGAGTCGCTTATGATTCAGCTGGCGCTGAGTGACCTCCCCCTTGCCGAGCTTGCGCTGGAAATCGTGCGCGATCATATGGAGGATTTAACGCGCAGGCGTTTGACGCGGATAACGCGCGCGCTGGGTATATCCAACGATCTGCTCAAAGAGGCGCTCGAAGTAATTGAAAATCTGCAGCCCTACCCCGGTTCGCCCAGCAGCAGTGACTACAACGGATTGCTAACGCTCGATACAGAGGTCTCATATATAACGCCCGACTTGATCGTCGAGAAGGAGGGCGAGGAGTGGGTTGTGGCGCTGGCGGACGGGACGCTGCCCGCCCTGCGCATCAATCCGGAATATGCCGACCTGCTCAAAGAGCCCAAGCCAAAGAAGGGTCCTGACGAGGTAAAGACCTACGTTTCTAAAAAACTGAACGACGCGCGATGGTTAATCAATGCCATACATCAGCGTCGCACGACGATGCTCAAGGTGGCCAACTACTTGGTGCGCGCGCAGATGGACTTCTTTGAGCACGGTTCTTCTCATTTGCGCCCGATGGTTCTACAAGACGTCGCCGATGCAGTGGAAATGCACGTATCGACGATCAGCCGAGTTAGCAACGGCAAATACATGCAGACGCCGCACGGCGTGTTTGAGCTAAAGTACTTTTTTGACAGTCGGGTAAGCACGGATGATGGCGAAGACGTTTCGGCGCGCTCGGTCAAAGACAAGATTGCCCGCATGGTCGCCGACGAAGACAAGGCTAAGCCGCTATCGGATCAAGAAATTGCCGATCGTCTTGGAGAAGATGGTCTAAAGATAGCCAGGCGCACGATCGCCAAATATAGAGACCAACTTAAGATCCCCTCGCAGCGCTACCGCAAAGAGCTTTAAAAAAAGAAATCCCCGCAGCCTGTACCTCACAGCGGGGATCGTCTTGTTCATACTATTGGGCTATTGGGTTCGGCACATACCTACTGAAGCTGTCCTTCTCCATCAAAATTCATTGCCGATAGTTCGCCTACCTGATCTAGATCGGGATGATGGGCAAACTCGCGCAGCAGCGTCTCAGAGATTTCAATCTGGCCGATATCCAGCGTGTTCTTGATGCGGACGACGCGCGCGTGCTCTGTGTGTTCTAAGCGCTGCACGTCGAGGGCTGCTTCGATGGCGGCGCGGTCGCTCTCCATGGTCACGGGTATGTTGGCGCGATTGAGAAAGGTCGTAGTAAATACGTTGGCATAAGTCGCCTTAAAGTCGATGGCGTCGTAGAGTCGACGGGTGATGATGTCGGCTAGCCCAACCCCGTTGGCGTTGCCGTGACTTTCCTCCGTTAGCGAGAGGGCTGCGATCCGCGCGACCCCCGGCGTATCTGGTTCCTTGACGCCGGGCAGCAGCATGCGTCCCACGACGTTGGTATCCATACCCGTTCCAGATATGTTTTTGCCTATTTCATCGACGATGAGTAGATCAATGCCCTGCACCATGAGGCGCGGCATCGCGGCACGCGCTTCCTCTAAGAGATGAGGCTCGCGGCTGACGAACTGCTCTGGGCGGAGCGCCTCTACGCGGAGCGTCTCCTCATAGGCGTTTTCCACGATTGCCACTCCCATGCAGATAGGTGCCTTGTCTAGGATCTCGGCACCCCACGCTGGAATGAGCCGGGCTAAGCCTTCTGCTCCCTGCGCATGGGCAATCGTGGCGCCCTTGTGACTGCCCAAGCCGATGGTCATCATCTTCATCAGTCCGCTTTCAAACGGTCCTCTAAACGAGGTATGCGGCTTGATGCGATTAATCAGTACGACGCCGTCGGACTCCCACGCTAGGCGATTGAGCAGCACGGGCGTATCGTCGGCCAAGCGTCCGACTTCAACGACGTCCATAGTCGCTTCGACGGGACAGCCCATACTCTCAGGTGAAATGCCGTAACTGGCCAAGACTTCTTTTTGCCCCTCGGGGTTGGCGCCGCCGTGGCTGCCCATAGCGGGGAGCAGGAAGGGCTGGCCGCCCGCTTCTTTTACGCAGTCTACGACGGTGCGGGTGATGAGGGGAATGTTGGCAATGCCGCGACTGCCAGAAGATACCGCAATGCGCTGACCGGATTTTATCGCGCTGGCTAAATCTGCTTCGGCTAGCGTTTGACGGACGCTTTGTTTCACATCTTCTAATGCCGTGGCGGCAAAACGCTGCCGCATTTTGGCCATGCGGGGCAGTTGCATTACGCTTCTCCTCGTGTGGGAATCCCTAATGGGTAAGGGCTTCACGCAGGCGATGAGCTCGCTCGCGAATGGGGCGCTTGGGCTTGGGGACGGGTTCACTGGCTTTTTCTATCTTCCAGATGAAGACCTGCGGCCCCTCGCCGGTAAAATGGCGATCCAGGTGGGCATCGAATTCGGCCTCACTCTCTATAGTGAAGACGTGCTTTATGCCGGCGCCGCGGCAGATCTGCTCATAGTCGATCTGGTCGGCGCCCGGAACGGGCTGATTGCCCGTCACTTCGTACGTGCCATTCTCCGTTATAATCATCGTCAAGTTAGGAGCGGGTCGCTGGGCGAGCGTGACCAAGGTGCCCAGGCACATGAGCGTTGATCCATCGCCGTTAATAACGAAAACGCGGCGTTCCGGTTGAGCAATGGCTAAGCCATGAGCAAAATCTGCTGCGTGGCCCATGGCGCTTTCGACGTGGGCAAAATCGAGCGGTCCGTCGGATAATTCGGCCCATGGCATAGCTACGCTCATGGTGGTAACGACGATTTCATCCGTGCGCTTGGCCGCTATCTTTTTTAGGCAATCGTATTTGTCTAGCATATCAGACGGTCTCCGGAACAATGAGCACTGCGGTGGGTAGAGAAGTCTCTCGCGCCTTGGAAAAAGCGGCGGGAATCTGTTCGATATCGCCGTCTTCGTGCATGGCGGTGTAAGGGATTTGCCATGCGTTGAGCGTGGGCTCGAAAAACGTGGCCGCTGTGTCCACGCGTGGGGCACCGGGTTCCATCGTCTTGTATCCGCGATAGCCGACGAGCATAACAAGGGGGAGTCCCATGTTATACGCCGTGCCGCGGAATGCGTCGCCGGCCTCAAAGAATCCCGTATTTTGAATGAGGACAAGCGGAGTCGCCCCACCTAAATACAGGCCGGAGGCGAGGCCAAAGGCCTCGCCCTCACGGCTGGTGAGAATTACTTCAATATGGGGATGGGCCCACAGGCGTTCAAAGAGCGCGCGCGATCCGTTGTCGGGCACGCCGACTACGTGTGTGACGCCCTCGTGTTCGAGCGCCTGGACGATCCTTTCTGAACTCAGCAAGGTAATAGCTCCTTTATTCGGCAAAGATCGATCGGTTAGAGATGCCAGAGGCCGCGCCTTCGCGCTGAATGCCTCCTACAAACTGAGCCGTGCGGCCGGCCGGAGCGCAGCCTTCGTAATACGCGCTGAAGGATTCGTTAAATACTCCGATACCCGCACGGTTGGCGGCTGAGTCTGCGCCGGCGCCGATGTAGGCGTTGTTGAAAATACCGTTCTCTTTCAGGCCCTGTCCGCCGGCTTCCCTCACGCGGGCGTCAATCGTATCCAACTGCGTTCCGGCATCGTCACCTGCTACGGCGCTGACCATGACTTCGCGCACGCCGTGGTGGCTGATGGCGTTCCAGGTGCTAAAGCCGTCTTCGACCTGTCCGGAGCGAATAATCTCGACCTCGCCGGACACGACGCGCGGCTGCGGCTCAATAATGCTATCGAGATTGGGAATGCGCGAAACGGGGTAGATCAAACCAGCAGGAAGGTCGTCGCCGAAGTAGTCGACAAAGGCCTTGCGGGTGGTCTCGATGCGCTCCCACGTCTTGCTGGGATCGTCGTCAACGGCGACGAGAATTTCCATGAACACGGTCTGCTTGCGAAAATCGACGCCCTGTTCGGCAAAGGGCTTGGCGTACTGCTCTTCGAGGATAAAGTTCATTTCCTCGACCAAGTCGTCGCCCAGCGTCGTAATCATCTGATCGCCCTTTTTATGCAGCACGGACGCACCCGATGGCTGGTGGTCCACCCACGTTCCGTAGTCGACTTTGCCTCCTCCGATGGTAACGCTCTCGCCTTTGGCCGCTTTGATCTGGACTTCAAATAGGGCCGCTGGGTCGGGAAATCCTTCCCCGTGCGTAAAGCGGGCCATGCGGTTGGAGCGCAGGGGGCCGCCCGTGACGGCGTTAATCAGTGCGCCGTAAATCTTGTTGAAATCGTTTTTGCGCTCGTCGCATTCGTCGCGATCGGCCGAAGGCGTGGTCCACAGCACGTCGGTCTTGTATACGTCTGACCAGTGCACGCCGCAGGTTTCCAAGCCCTTGTTCAGATTTTCAATCGTGCCAAACCACTCCGACCCTACGTCGTTTGCATACTGGGTGCCGACGTTGCCCGAGGGCTCTACGAGGCGCACGACGTCGCCGTTGTCGTCGCGTATGATGACCTCCGTTGGGTTGGAAAAAATGGCAATTGAATTGTGGCGAATAATGTTGACCTGGGCCATAAGGTTCCCCTTTTTCGTGGATTAGAAATAGAGTGAATACATGTCTGTTGTTATATGTTTGTGTTGCGGTCTGATAAAATAAAACCTAATGACGTTGCGAACAACAGGAGGATCTATTGAGACGCTGCGTAGCGCTCTTTGCCAAGAGACCAGAGGCCGGAAAAGTCAAAACGCGTCTGCAATCGGCCTGCAGTCCTTCTGAGGCCGCGCATTTATACCGCGCATTTTTGCTCGATACGGCGAACACGGTATCGGCCGTACGGGCCGAGGAAAAGGTGATTGCCTATGCGCCTACTGGAGCCGAGGAATTCTTGCGCGACCTGCTGTGCGAAGCGGGTTCATTTACCTACGTAGCCCAGCGTGACGGCACGCTGGGAGAGCGGATGCAGGATGTGATTGACGGCGCTCTGGGACGCGGTGCCGAGCGCGTGGTGCTGCTGGGATCAGACAGTCCGGATCTGCCCGCCGAATACATCAACCGAGCGTTTGATCTGCTCGTGGAACACTCGCTCGTCCTCGGACCCAGCACCGATGGCGGATACTACCTGATTGGCTTGCAGCGCGGTGCGCGCTGTCCGGTGGCGGATATCGCCTGGAGCACGGGCGACGTGCTCGACCAGACGCTGGCGGCCATTGGAGAGCAGTCGCTCGGCCTGCTGCCGGTTTGGTACGACGTGGATACGCCGCGGGAAGCCGCCTTTCTTCGCGTTCATTTGCGTGCGCAGCGGTTGGCTGGAACGGCGGTCGGCCGCTACAGCCTGCCCGCGTTAGAGCAGATGGCGCTGCCCTCTCCATCGTAGGCGAAACCCACTGCGGTCTGCGCCCATTTACATGCCCATAAAGCGGTAGCCGGCATCGACGTAGACGATCTCGCCGGTGATGCCCGAGCTGAGGTCGCTGCACAGAAAGAGCGCGCTGTTGCCGACTTCTTCAACGGTTACGTTGCGCTTGAGTGCCGCCCGTTCTGCGTGCGTCTGCAACATGATGTTGAACTGGCCAATACCGCGTGCGGCCAGCGTTTTAACGGGACCGGCCGAGAGCCCATTCACGCGGATGTTGCGGTCGCCCAGTTCGCGCGCGAGGTAGCGCACGCCCGATTCGAGCGCTGCTTTTGCTACGCCCATTACGTTGTAGCGCGGGATGGCTCGCATGCTGCCCAGATAGGTCATAGCGACGATGCTGCCACCCTGATCCATGAGGGGAACGGCGCCGCGGCTCAGCGCGTTGAGCGAGTAGGCGCTGACCGATAGAGCCAGCTGGTAGTGATCCTGCTCTATGCCGAGAAAATGCCCGTCTTCCAAATCTTCCCGTCGTGCAAAAGCGATGGAATGGACGGCTGAATCGAGTCGTCCAAACTCGGTTCGGACCTTGTCAAAAGCCGCCGCAATGGAGTCGTCGTTGGTGCCTTCGCAGGGAACGATAAGTGGCGTTTGCGATAGTTCGCCAGCCAATTTGTCGATGCTATCCTTTTCGCGATCGCTGAGATAGCTCAGCGCTAAGCGGGCGCCGTGCGCATCGAGCGAACGCGCAATGCCCCAGGCAATGCTGCGGTGGTTGGCTACGCCAGAAACGAAAGCGAATTTGTCTTGCATCAACATAGTATGGCTCCTTTGTATCCTTGCCTAATCTGACTTTTTCCGTTTAAACAGCTGTTCCCACTCATCCACCTCTCCCTTGTCGAGCGTTAAGTTCGGATCTATCTCGCGCGGCTGGCGGCGTGCGAGACGGTCGTCATCCTTGCGCCGAGTAGGTTGTTCGAATACTGCTGAAAAGGCCTCTACTTCTTCCTTATCGGGCCGCCAGTGCGGATCGGAGCCCGGATCCTGCTCGCCGCGGTGGACCGTGCGCTGTCGCGGGTTTTCCACCTCTTCTGCAAACGCTGGCGAATCGAGGAATGAGATCTTGTGGCGCGCAGCGCAGCGCTGTATCTCGCGATCCGAAGTGACGACGCGCAGCCAGCGGGCGCCGTGCTTCTGTGCAACGCGCTCCATGATTAAATCGTCGGCCTTTTGAGGACGACGTGAAAAAAATATATCTACATTGTCTCGCCGCTGGTAGTCTGGATGGCCCACTTCGGGATCGCCGTCGTAGAAAATGGTGATCTCCGTGCCGGTTTTGCGCGCATAGGCGCCAAGCACTGCTTCAATGTGCGTGCGCGCCGCGGCCAGACTCTGATGCAGGGACTCGCTGTACAGCGGCACGCATTTGATCAGATTGTATCCGTCGATCAGCGCGTGTGGGCGATTTTTAGCCATGCCTGCTCGTGGGTTGGTTTAGGGGCGCTCGCTCAGCGAGATTCCCGTCCGGTTAAGGCTGTAGGATACCACGCTACTCTTGGCATAGGGGGCCATTTTGCGAAGAGCTGTAAGCGCCTTGCGTAGCTCTACCTCTCGTCCCTCTCGCGCAATAAGCAGGGCAAAACCACCACCTCCGGCGCCCGTTATTAGGCCTCCTTCACTCAGATCGGTCAGGGAGGGATGTTCAAATAAGTGCTGCAGCGTCTCGCTGGTTGCTCCTGGATCTAGGATACAGCGAAGCTGCCAGTAGCGCGCGGATAGGTTGCCCAACTCGCCGTACGATCCCTGCCGCAGGGCCTCGACCATGCGATCGTGTATATCTAGCGATTCGCGTATGGCCCGATAGCGAAGGGGATCGCGCGTCAGATAGGCGTCGAGCACTTCGTTGAGGCCGCGAGTTGCCGCGCGCGAGATGCCCGTATCGAATAGGACGACGCGCTTGGCAAAGGTGGATTCGTCGATGCCGCTGAGAAATTGGCGCTCCGGTGCGGGTAAGCCGTCCGTCGGGGGGGCGTAGAAATCCTTGATTGCCGAAGGGCCTCCGCACGCCCCACGTGCATCCTGCCAGCCGCTATTGAGTCCAAAGCTCTGTTCGAGCAGAACGCTCTGGTCGTAGAGTCCGGGATACTCGCTTTCCACGTTGCCATAGGCGTGATTGGAAAGTCTATACAGCATCTTCAGCACGGCCGCGGCCAAAATGCTGCTCGTCCCGAGGCCCGAACCCTGCTGCACTTTACTGCTGGTTATCAATTCGAGACCGCCTCCGCCGGTGAATGCGGCGACGTCGCTAATAATCGTGTCCGAATGGTCGCGCACAATGCCCACGTGCACGAGTGCCTGCTTGACGAGGCGCAGTGCCTCGTCGCCTCCGCGGCGGTAGGCAAAGAAGAGTTCGCTCTGCGTTGCCTCGTCACCCTTACTGCTCGCCTCAAAGTCGGCCTTGAAGTCCATCGAGAGCGAGCGCAGTATGAGTTTAGGTTCGGCCAGGCGACGCGCAGTCACTGTCAGGGGAGGGGACGTGTGCTCCTCTCCCTCCATCTGCAGATCGATGCCGATATTGAGGGTTTTTCCTCCCTGCTCTTTGCTGCGCATGTGGTTGTCGGAGGCGTTGGCGCTAGAGATGCCAATGCGCAGGGGCGATTCGATGAGGAAGCTGCGGTTATAATCGCTTTCTGCCATGCGCGGAGCCGCGTCGCGCTCTTCGCCTAGATCTGCTAGGCTGCGGCGCAGGTCGATGCGCTGCAGTTGGTTGATACGCGCTTCGTAGGCCTCGGACAGCTTGTCGAACGCTTTGTCTTCTTTGAGCGTGGCGATGCGCTCTCCGTCGATGCGGCAAGAGGGAGGCGAACGCCGTCTCCAGGCCTTGGAATCCATGTTCATCAGGCTGTACAGATCGGCCATGATGCGCGCCGCGCGCATGCCGCTTAGGCGGCGGGTCGATCCCTCCTGCCCATCTATGTGGGCACTCAGCGACTTTATCATGGCAAAGAGTACCTTGGGATCGTTGTCGGGAACCAGGCGCAGCACCTGGCGATGGTCGACGTCGGACTGCTCTTTAACGACGTCGACGAGTACCTTGGGCAATTCGCGCTCAACGGCGTCGGCAAAGAGCTCGGTCCACGTCTCCGGCGTCAGAATTTGAAACAGATGGTCAAGGGCTGCGTGGGTTTGCAGATCGCGCAAAAGTGCTCTGTTGAGCAAAAGGTGACGTATGAACAGGCGCCGTTGGTCTCGACTGACGTTGCCGCTGCGCGCTTCTCCTAGCAAGGGGTCTAGTAGGGTGACGACCTCGTCGATGCTGCGCGCTTCGGCAAGGCGTTTCAGATAGTTATCCATAGCGTATCGTCTTTTCCTATCACAGCTTGAGATGGGCCGCGACGCGGCCGTTTGTGCGCAGGCCGTTCCAGAGGCCTTCGCTGACGCCGGACTGCCCATCGCTCCTCCGGCGGGCATGACATAAGCCAGCCGGTCTGGGGTTGGCCTCTATGGGTATGGCCGCTGGCCGATCGTCTTTCATATCTACGACAAAGTCCAGCCCTACTAGTGCTAAATTGGGAAAGGCGGACGCTGCGCGCTCTGCGCAGGCAAAGGTTTCGTCCCAGAACGCGCTATCGAGCCTGACGGGCTGCCAGCTGTCCTTTGGGCGGTGGACCAATTGGTCGTCCAGCGCCGCCGCCGACACGATGCGGCCACCGCGTCCCCGCGAAGCAGGCGCGTCGGCGTGCATGCCCAGCTGCACGTAGTGAGAATCGGCGCGTCGACCGGTGTCGCAGTTGGCAACGTGTATGCGCACGGCCAGCGCGTGCATACTGCCCTGTTCTCGATCCCTAAAAAAAACGCGATCTCGCCGCACTTGCAACAGTAGATCTCGATCCTTGCTCTGTTCTCTAGCGTAGGCTGACCAATCCTCGAGGGAGCGTATATAGGCTACGCCGCGGCCCTCACTCGCGTCGTTGGGTTTAACGACCAGCGCTCCATAGCGATCGAGCCACGTCCGAACGATGGATTCATCGGCCCTAGTAATGGAGCGCGTTGCGGGCGCGTCTATTCCACTTTCCGTCCACGCCCGAAGGGTGACCTGCTTGTCGTCTGCGCGCTGCGCCTGTGCCCACGGGTTTATCTGAAAAACGGGCAGATGGGCTGACCAATGGGCGTGCAGCATTTGCTCGCCGTGTCCCAGACTGAGAAAGTGCACGCTGTCTATCGACAGCGGAACGGCCAGAGACGTTTCTACAAAACGCTGGGCATCAAAATCAAAGAAAAGGCCGCGCTGCGTCCGATGTGATCGGTCGATCCAGTCCGTATGGACGCCTA
>Ga0181579_10000266_pt1 | contig 40000 bp, 36 predicted proteins | sample 071ome_24_FD_132996 | JGI IMG/M metagenome (GOLD analysis project Ga0181579, IMG submission 132996) | Coastal salt marsh microbial communities from the Groves Creek Marsh, Skidaway Island, Georgia - 071402CT metaG (megahit assembly) | ecosystem: Environmental > Aquatic > Marine > Intertidal...
AAGCGGAGATACTTAAGAATGAACCCTTTAAAAATTGCGATTCTATCACGGGGCCCTGGACTCCACAGCACGCGAAGGCTCAAGGCAGCAGCCGTCGCCAGGGGACACAAGGTACGCGTGCTCGATACCTTGAAGTTCGGGCTCTACCTGAGCCAAGGCGAGCCGGACCTGACCTATCGAGGGAAATCGATCAGCAACTTTGACGCGATTGTACCCCGGATTGGCTCTTCCATCACTTTTTTCGGCACTGCCGTGGTGCGTCAGTTCGAGCAAATGGGCGTTTTTTGTCTGAACACCGCTGATTCAATCCTGGCTTCGAGAGACAAGCTATCGTCAATGCAGGCTTTGAGCCGCCACGATATTGGCATCGCCGAAACCGCTTTCGTACGCAATCAATCCGATATCCTGCAAGGCATTCATGAAATGGGAGGCGCTCCGGTGGTGATCAAACTGCTCTCTGGTACTCAGGGGATCGGGGTCATTCTCGCGGAGACCAATAAGGTGGCCGAGGCCATTATCGAAACGCTTTCCAGCGTGAAGCAGAATGTGCTCGTCCAGAAATTTGTATCCGAATCTAAGGGGCGCGATATTCGCGCTTTGGTAATAGGCGATAAAGTGGTTGCCGCCATGAGGCGAACGGCGGTGGGGCAGGAGTTTCGAAGCAATGTGCATCGCGGAGGTACCACTCAAGCGGTGGAGTTGGATGCGGAATACGAGAAATCAGCGGTCCGAGCGGCTCAGATTCTGAACCTCAAGGTGGCGGGTGTCGATATGCTCGAGGGAAAAGATGGCCCTGTGATTATGGAGGTGAACTCGTCTCCGGGTTTGGAGGGAATTGAAGCGGCGACCGGTTTGGATCTCGCGGGAAAGATCGTTCGATACATCGAAGACCAGATTAAATTCAAGGACATCGATATAAGAGAACGATTGTCTCTGACTAATGGATACACTATTACGGAATTCACGGTGGAACCCAATTCGCAAATGGCAGGCAAGCCGTTGAAGGAAAGCGGACTGAAAGAGCATAATATCCTTGTGCTTCGCATTACGCGGGGAGGCGAGAATATCGCGAACCCGGACAAGGAGCGCCCGATCCTGGCGGGGGATGTGCTCTTGTGTTATGGCAACAAGATTGCCTTGAGCAGCTATCTGCCCTCGCAAACGAGGCCTCGCCGCCGCAAAAAGCTAAGAGCTCCGAGCAAGAAATCCAAGAGTCCATCTGCTAGGCAATGAAGAAGGGTCCGTTATCGATTGCGGGAAAGCGTATTATTTTAGGCGGAAAGCGGGACCTACGGCTGGAAATCTCCCAGACCTATTCTGGAGATTCGACTCGTATGCCCATCAGGGTGATCCGGGCGCGAAAGCCTGGCCCCCGGATATTGATTACGGCTGCCATTCATGGAGACGAAATTAATGGTACCGGTATCATACACGACTTCTTGTTCGACGATGAAATTCAGCTCTTGAAGGGCACCTTGATATTGGCCCCCGTAATCAATGTTTTCGGTTTCGAAACTCACGATCGCTATTTGCCGGATCGTAGAGACTTGAACCGGTCCTTCCCGGGATCGGAAAATGGCAGTTTGGCCAGCCGTATCGCCAACATTCTGATGACGGAGCTGGTAGACAAATGCGATTACTGCATCGACCTGCATACGGCAGCATCGCAGCGGACGAATTATCCGAATGTGCGTGCAGACTTGACTAATCCAGACACGCGGAAATTGGCGGCGGATTTTGGGTGCGCGCTGGTCATTGATGGAAAGGGCCCAGTCGGCTCCTTTAGAAGAGAGGCTACCAAGCGTGGCTGTCCAACCATAATATTGGAAGCGGGCGAGCCCTTGAAAATCGAGCCTAGCGTCATGCAGATTGGGGTTCAGGGGATACGTAACGTGCTGGCTTCGAATGGGATGATCAGCGACGAGCCGGTTTCCCCGCCCTATCAAGCTAAGATACGAAAAAGCGTTTGGCTGAGGGCACCGGTGGGAGGCATTCTTAAATTCCACGTAAGCCCTGGCGATTTTGTGGAAAAAGGGCAGCCGGTTGTGACCAATTATTCGATACTGGGAGAAGAGCAGCATGCGCTATGCTCGAACACTCATGGAATTGTTATTGGGATGACAACGATGCCGGCCGTGAAACCGGGAGAGCCCATTTGCCATTTGGCTGTCTGCACGCCAAGGCAGTTGGCTAGATACCGGTCGCGATTGGGCAAAGCCCGAGGCGATCCGCACCGTCAGGCTCGACGCGATTTGGCGACTAACGTAAATGTCGTAGATACGGATTAGCGACGCGGTTTTCAGGAGCTGCTTTGGGTGGCCGCTCGGTTTGCATCGCCGAATTCCGACCGGCTTATTGGAGCCAAGGATTCTCAGAGGAGAGTCTACCCCAAACTTTTGTTGGGGACCCTAGTTTGAAGAGAGTGCTTCGTAAAGGCGACGGGCTTAGTTTTCGATGTAAGCGACTTCGCGTTCGTTGAATACGTCTCGCTTGATTTTCAGATTGGTGAAGTTGTGGGTTCCCCAAATTTCGGAGCGCTCGTAAATGGGAGTGCCTATGAAAGCTTCGACATCCAAGTCATGATAGAGTGGATGCAGCGATTGCCCTGGCTCTCGGACAGCATGCGTAAGGGCGATAGTGATGCCTTTTGTGAATACGTCGTGGCAAAGGGTGTTGTCTAAGGGAAACGATTCACCGGGGGCGAAAATCTAGTCGGACGAATTTATGGATACGATTTGGTATTGCCCATCTACGATGTGGCGAACGTTAGCGCGGTAAGGATCCTCGCCCATAGCAAGTTTGGTGACGCCTTCCTCGAGAATCTCTTCGCATAAGCGGATGAAATTTGGGGTATACATGGTGGATTCCAAAAGCGGAATCGGTGTACAACAGTGGCTTATTCCACTGTGTCAACACAGACAGGAGGCGTAATCGCGATGAAATTCGCTCGTGCGGGCAGGGGGGTCGTACTTGTCTCGAGGCGCATGCCGCGAATTGGGATCGTCTGCAGATCGCAGGCTGGATTTAGCGCGCGGTCCAGCCTTCCTGCGACTTGCTGCCGAAACGCGTTAACTTATGTTGTTTGCTACGCAGGGAGGCCGTTCGCGAGCGAATCAACGAGGTTCCTTTCCATTGTAGTAATCGCTCGCTTGCGAGCGCCCTACGCAGGATGATGGGGGCATTGCTGGCGACTTCCAGCAGTCGATCATCAGCGTCAACTTATCCCCAATTCAGAGGGAGAGCCGCCCGCGACCCCGGAGAGGAATTCTTTTCTATATTTGCGTGGAGGAAACCTAGCTACTGGGAATAGCCCCATTCCAGTAGGGCCTCGGTGAAGCTGTCGCGCCGTTTGCTGGATGGAAAGCCGGTTGTTACGGCAATGAGGATTCGCCCATCGCGCTCGCAAGTGGCCGTAACGCAAAAGCCTGCTGCTTTCGTGTAGCCTGTTTTCAGTCCATTGACGCCTGGCGTGGTCAGAACCAGTCGATTGTGGTTGGCCAGTATTGTGGGCTCCTCCGCTTCGGAGCGAAATTTGTAGTTGGGAATGGAGGCCCACTCAAGAGCGCTATCGAATCGATATAGGGCGAGGGCCAAGCGGACGAGATCTTGGCAGGAAGCTGTGTTGCCGGTCTCCCCTTCGGGCAAACCGTGGGCGTTTAGGAACTCCGTTTGGGTCATGCTAAGCTCGGTGGCCCGAGTATTCATGCGGGCTATGAATTGATCCATCTTGCCGTTAGCCAAGTATTCACCTACCAAGTACGATGAGTCATTTGCGCTTTTGACCATGATGGTGATGAGCAATTCCTCGAGCGAAAAACTCTCTCTAGGATCGAGCCATACTTGGCTGCCGCCAATGCGATAAGCCGCGTTGGAGACTTTTATGATCGTATCCATAGAAAGGTCATCCCGTTTTGCTTCGTCCTCAAATGCAAGAAGAGCGGTCATCATCTTGGTCATGGAAGCTATGCGGATGGGTTGCTGGCTGTTTTTTTCCCAAATAACGCGATTGGCGGTGGCGTCGAACAGAATGCCAGACTCGAGGCCTTCGGGATTGATGCTCACTGGCAGAGATTCGTTCAGAGCTTGGGAAAATTCGATGATTTGCGGGGCAACGGCTTCGGGCTCTGGAGCGATCTCTTCAAGAAGATCGTCCTCCACAGTGTCTACCCGCTGGCTTGCGTCCGTAGGGCGTGCGTCACTTATTTCGTTTTGACCAGCTTCCGGGTTAGGGTTTCCGGACCTGAGACCGAGATAGGCGAACGCGATCAGGTGGAGTATAAGAACGACACCGAAAATTTTCTTGTACATGCGTATTCTAAATCACGGACGATCAACGTTGAACACGCCGGCGAATCATCCAATAGGCGGCTATGGCGAGGACTAGCCACCAGTAGGCGACGACGTTGCGGACGAGGTTCACGACGAAACGCGGCGAGATGATGGCGATGGCTATGCCGATCCCCGCTCCGATCAGAAACTTTTTCGAGATGCGAAACTTGAACGGTTTCGGAGGCTGTGGCTTTTTCTCGTTGGGAAGGGAGTCAACGACTTCCCATTCTGGATCGTCATTGTTCGTCATGAATCACTGATATGGCGTGTTCCGGTGTGTATTGGCTTAGGTTGGCGATACGTCAATGGGGAAAGCGCATCAGTAGATTGGCGCGAATTCGAAGGCGAAGCGAACAATTCGCTTTCATTAGTCTCGGCTGAGCTCTAGTTTGGGGCTCTGCTGTTATGTTTACTACCCCTAGCGTTGAAGAGTTCCAGGGGCTCTACGGGCCGTTCCAGGTCAGTGAGCTCGTTTTGCAACGGATTTGGCTGAAGTCGGCTTTTGACACGTCCCGATTGCGGGCGGACGACGGGCGATCGGTTGCGGTGACTCATCCGGGGGATTGGAATCGGCTTGCCGGGCCCGATTTCAAGAATGCGATTCTGTCGATCGGTGGCGAACGGATCGAAGGCGACGTGGAGGTCCATTTTTCGGTCAGAGATTGGCGAGGACATGGCCATGGCGACAACCCGGAGTTCGACAATGTTGTCCTGCACGTCGTTCTCTACCCTTCAAAATCCGATGATCTTCCTACGAGGACGCAATCAGGTATGAAGGTTCCAACTGTGTCTTTGCTGGACTGCCTTTGGTACGATCTAGAAGAATATGCCAGTGAAGATTCCATAGTCGAATCCACGGGAATGTCAGTGGAAAGCGCTATAGAATCCTTGCTTGGAAATTCGGCCGAGCAATGTCGTGTCATTTTGCAGCAGAGAGCTCAGGATCGTTGGCGCATGAAATGCGGTTACGCTCGAAAGCGGATCGAGCGGCTTGGCTGGGAGGGGGCTTGTCACCTGGCCGCTCTAGAAATATTGGGATATTCAGAAAACCGCATTCCCATGCTTCGGGTTGCTGGGGCCCGATCGCTGGCGGATTTTCGAGAAGATCCTCCAACTGTGGAGGCTCTTTACGAAATCGGAGGCGATCTGTGGACGACTCGAGGAACGCGACCGGCGAATTATCCTCGAATGCGTTTGGATCAATATCGCAAGTGGGTGGGGGAAAAGCCCCATTGGCCGAAAGAGCTCGAGGAGTGGGCTTCGCAATTGCCGAAGGAGCTTGCTAGGGTTTGTCGGTCGACGGACGAGTACAGAAAAACCTCAGGGATGCCTCAGTTGAAACGAGGAGTTGTCGCGGGAATAATAGGCTCTAAGCGTTTTGGAGGTACTAAGCTCGATACACTGGTTTGCGACGGATTTCTTCCCTTGGTTTTCGCTCGGACACAAGTTCCTGTCTCGCAGCTTTGGTTTCATTGGTACGTCGGGGATGCTCCGCTCGGCGCTAGGGACAGCCTTCGAAAACTTGGAGTCCTGGAAATAAGACGCTTTCCCCTTGCCAATGGTTGGGTACAGGGACTTTTGAGTTTGCGGCTCTCTGAAGCGAATCGGCCATCCGTGCCAGTGCTAGGATAGGGGAACCGGTGTTCAGAATAAATCGGGAAGCGGTTTTTATCGATTTCAGTAGTATGAGATCCCGAATGCGATGCTTGACTTTTAAAGAGTCGAGAAATTTACTTGCAGCCTATTTTTTCACTTTATGAAAAGTGGGTCTTCGACCCGCTTTTTTTTTCTTACAAGTAAGTAAACATGAGCAGCGAAATTCTATCCGTACTTGAGTACATGGAAAAGGAGAAGGGGATCGGTCGTGAAGACATGATTTCCGCTATCGTCAACGCGATCAAGAACGCCGCGGCCAAAGGGGTAAATGCGGGGCAAGAGCTGAAGATCGAGATAGATCCGAAGAACGGTAAGATGCAGGCGTGGTCCTTGCATGAAGTCGTGGACTCCATGAGCGATCCCAAGACTGAAATTCCCCTGGAAAAAGCCCGTTTAATCAATCCGGACATTCAATTGGGAGATACTTTCGAAAAAGAGATGGATCCAGCCTATTTGGGGCGGATTGCGGCCCAAACGGCTCGGCAGGCGATAATGCAACGCCTCCGTCAATTCGAGAAGGAGCGGATCTATGACGACTTCAAGGATCAAGTGGGCGATATCGTGAGCGGAATCGTGAGACGCCGAGAGCGAGGCGACCTTTATATCGATTTGGGCAAGGCTGAGGCTATCATGCCTGTTCGCGAACAAGTGCCGGGTGAGGATTATTCGCCGGGCGAGCGCATTCGCTGCTTCCTGCTCAAGATCGAAGCGTCGAATCGGGGTCCTGAACTAATTTTGAGCCGTTCGACCCCGAAATTCGTGCGTCGACTATTCGATTTGGAGGTGACAGAAATTGCGGACGGTACGGTGACGATCCAAGCCTTCGCGCGGGAACCTGGATATCGTACCAAAATAGCGGTTTCCTCGTCAGATCCGAAAGTCGATCCGGTGGGAGCTTGTGTGGGCGCTCGAGGAGCTCGTGTAAAAAGTATCGTGCGCGAGCTCGGCGGTGAGAAGATCGATATCATTCGCTACGTGGAAGGGCCAAAAGAGCTGGCGATCGAGGCGTTGAAGCCGGCAATTCCACGGAATGTGGAGGTAGACGAGGTGAACAAGCGCTTGCGGATAGAGGTTTCAGAAGACGACTTAGCCATTGCCATTGGACGGAAAGGCCAGAACGCCCGATTAACTTCGAAACTCATTGGCTGGAAGATTGATATCGAGAAAGAAGAAGTCCGCGAGGTCAGCATGGAAGCGAAACAGCAGCAGGCTGCAGCCGGATTGAATCAGATCGAAGGGATCGATGACGAGACTGCAGAACGTCTGGTTATGAATGGATTGATTAGCCCGGAAGTCTTCTTGGATGTGGAGTCGTCCGATCTTCAGGATCTCGGATTTGATAAGGATCAGGCGGACGAGATATTGGCCAAAGTTAATGCCTTTCTGGAAAAGCAGAACATCTCGTCCTGAATTTGGCCAGTTGTATAAATAAGTCGAATACAAAAATTAGACAGTCCTAAACCTACTGCATGAGCGTACGTATCTATCAGCTTTCCAAAGAAATCGGAATGGAGAACACCGAACTTCTCGACCTTCTCCGCGAACGCGGTTTTCAAGTGAAAAGCGCATCGAGTACGATCGATAATATTTCCGCGGATTCCTTAAAGGAAGAATTTGCCAGCAAGGGGGAGGAGCCTGAATCGCCAGCGGAAACCGATGAAAAGGCAGTCGAATCGGCCCCGGTGGCCCCGCCTTCTGCGGATTCCTTTGTGCGGACTAAAGACGAGATCGAGAAAGAGAAAGAAGCGGCCAAAGAAGCGGCAACGGCCCAGTCAGCCCCGCCCCCTCCGCCCAAGCCAAGTCCAGCGGCTCCTCCGCCACCTCCAGTTCCAGCCCCGGCGATTCCACTTGCGCCGCCCGAACGGGCGCCGAGTCCCGCTGTTGTCTCGCCTCCTCCGGCTGGCCCAGCTAGAGCGGCGCCACCCCCGCCACCCTCGAAGATGGGACCTGCGAGTATTGCTCCTCCGGCGTCTTCTCAGGCTGTTGGCTCGAGTTCAACGCAAAATGAAGGTTCGGGCGATGAGGCAGCTGGGGATACGGAAGAAATTCGCACGATCGTAGTGAAGCCCCCAATCGTGGTTCGCGATCTCGCCAATGACTTAGGTATCAAGCCCTTCAAGTTGATCTCGGAGTTGATGGAGATGGGCATTTTCGCTTCCATCAACCAGAGTCTGGAGGAAGATGTCGCTAGCAAGTTGGCCGAGAAACGCGGGATCATCCTAGAAATTCGCCATCGCGGAGAAGGTCCGAAAGCGAAGAAGAAAAAGGAAGTCAAGGAGGTCGATGAGTCCGCCCTCCTTGAAGAGCGTCCCCCAGTGGTGTGCATACTCGGTCACGTCGACCACGGAAAGACGTCATTGCTCGACTACATCCGAAAGGAAAGCGTGGTTTCCAAAGAAGCAGGCGGAATTACGCAACATATAGGGGCTTACCAAGTTGAACACAACGATAAGAAGATCACTTTTTTGGATACGCCTGGTCATGCGGCTTTCAATCAGATGCGGGCCCGCGGCGCGGATGTAACCGATGTCGCGGTTCTCATCGTAGCGGCAGACGACGGTTTCATGCCGCAGACCGATGAGGCCTTGAAGTTCATTCAAAAAGCGGGTGTTCAGCCAATCGTGGCGATTAATAAAATCGATACGCAAGGGGCGAATATCGATCGAGTTAAGACGCAGATGCAGGAGCGCGGCATTCCCTCCGAGGACTGGGGTGGCGAAACGATTACCGTGCCGATTTCCGCTTTGAAGGGCGACGGTATCGAGGACCTGCTGGACATGATTCTACTGCAAGCGGAGGTTTTGGAATTGAAGGCGAATCCCAAGAAAGCAGCGGAGGGCGTTATTATTGAAGGCCAGGTTGAAGTGGGCCGTGGCCCAACGGCGACTGTGATTGTGCAAGCGGGAACTTTGAAAATCGGCGACGGCTTAGTTTGCGGCCCGCATTACACCAAAGTGAAAGCCCTTTTCAATGAGTGCGGCGAGAATCTCAAGATAGCCCCCCCTTCGACCCCAGTGAGAATTATCGGCTGGACGGGTGTGCCGGATTGCGGAGCCACCTTCCATGCAGCGAAAAACGAGAAGGCCGCGAAGAGGGAGGCCGAAGAGAACATGATCTTGCACAGAGCGGATCAGAAGGCCGATCAAGAGGAGCGGATGCCGACTTCGCAAGAAAAGCTTTTCGCCGCTATTGCCGCGAATCAGAAGAAGACGCTTCGACTCATAATTAAAGGGGATGTTTATGGATCGGTGGAGGCGATCAAGAATGCCCTATCGGAAATCCAAAGCGACAAAGTTGCCTTGGATATCGTCAGGGCTGAGGTCGGTCCGGTGAGCAAAAGCGATGTGCAAAAAGCCAGTGCCGGAGGAACGGAGATTATCGGTTTCAATGTCAAATCCGAGAACGGGGTTCAGGCTCTAGCCAAACACCACGCCGTCAAGATTACCCATCACAGAATCATCTATGAGCTGATCGACCAGGTGCGTGACGACATGGCTGAGATGCTCGACCCAGAGTTCCGTGAGAACAAGATCGGGGCTGCGGAAGTCAGAGCGGTATTCCCGATCGCCAAAGGATTCGTGGCAGGTTGCTTGGTTGTCGAAGGGCGCGTGGTCGCTCAGGGCCATGCCCGTTTGATACGGAACGGAGAGGTTGTGGTCGAACGTAAGATTGATTCGCTTCGAAGGGTTAAAGACGAAGTCAAGGAAGTGCGAGCGGGAACCGAGTGTGGCATCCATTTAGAAAATACAAATGACTACAAGGAAGGCGATCTAATCGAGATCTACGAAATTCATGAAATTAAGCCAAAATTGTAGGTCCTTACTTGCGCCTAAAGGGTTAACGCTCTGACGATTTCGCAGCAGGTCCGATCGATTGGAGACCTAAATTGCTAAGCGATGAGCAATCGAAACATAAGAGTGTCGGAACTTCTCAAACGGGAGGTGAGCGAAATCCTGCACACGCACTATCAAAGGGAATCTGTCGCGATCACCATAACGGGTGTCGATGTATCGCCTGACCACAGCCAAGGGATTGTTTTCTATTCGCTGCTCGTCGATCAATCGGGCCGCTGGGCCTCGCAGCGTTTTTTGGATCGGGTAGCGGGCAAAATTCGGCACGAAGTTGGAAAGCGGATTGTGCTGAAACGCATACCGGCACTGAGATTCGAGTTCGATGAAGCCCTTTCCCAGGGTTATCGAGTCAACGAAATAATTGATTCGCTGGAGTTGGCGGATGACCAACGGGAAGATTGAAAAAGCGCTTTCCAGAATTGAGCGATCGATTTAGAGCCCTAGCGGAAGCGGCTGGTGGCGGCCCCGTTTGCGTAATCGGGCACGCCCGTCCCGATGGGGATTGTGTGGGTTCTCAAATTGCGGCTCGCAAGATCCTAGAGCATTTTGGTGTGGAAAGTTTCATGGCGAATGCTGATCGCATTCCGCATTCTTTAGATTATCTGCAGGGCAGTAGCTCAATCGCTCTGTTCGATCGTCAAGCGGTGGGAGATGCGGCCCTTCTCTATGTGGATTGCGCCGATGAGGGTAGGGTGGGGCCGAAAACCTCAATTGCCCTGGAAGAATCAAGACGATTGGGCAATGTAGATCACCATATATCGAATACGAATTTCGCGGAGTTTAATATAGTTGATCACCAAGCTTCGGCGACATGCGAAATTCTCGCGGGCATTGCCTTCGATGTGGGAATCCCTGTGGATGCGGAGCTTGCCCAGGCTCTGTACACGGGTATCTTAACCGATACGGGAAGGTTTGGATTTGCGGCTACCAGCAGCCGAGTGTTCGAGCTTTGCGCAAAGCTAGTGGATTGTGGAGCATCGCCACAGGCGGCGGCCGAAAACATCTATGAAAATGTATCTTTAGCCAGATTGAAATTGCTCGAGCGATTTCTGGGGACTTTGGATTACGCTTGCGATGGCAAAATATGCATTGGCGAGCTGCGGCAGAGGGATTTTCTGGAAACGGGAACATCCTATTTAGATACGGAAGGATTCGTCGATTATGCGAGGAGCGTTAGCGATGTGCTCGTGGGCGTTCTCTTGGAGGAGCGAAAAACGACGACTAAAGGGAGTCTGAGAGCAAAGCGGAAAGACGTGAGGGTGGACCTTATTGCGGCTCAGTTTGGTGGCGGCGGGCACGCCTGCGCGGCTGCGATGAGCTGTTCTTTGTCTCTTGAGGAGTTGAGATGCGATTTGATTGAAGCCCTGAGGACGCGAGTCGGCTAACAGGATTACTGGAGGGGTATTATTGTTTAAATGAATGATATGAAGGAGCTGGAAGGAGTTTTGCTGATCGATAAGCCAACGGGCCTTACATCTCACGATGTTGTGGATCGCGTGCGTCGCAAGCTTAAGATGAAGCGTATTGGGCATGCGGGCACGCTGGATCCGATGGCCACTGGGCTATTGATCATTTTGGTGGGCAAAGCGACCAAACTATCGCAATACCTCATGAGTTTGGACAAGGCTTACCGAGGTACGATTACTTTGGGAGAGACGACCAATACTTATGATGCGGAGGGCGAGGTAATGATGACTAAGCCAGTGCCGAAAATTTCCCAAACGGAAGTCCAAGAAGTTCTAAACTCCTTCGTGGGCGATCAATATCAAACGCCGCCTATGTTTTCAGCAGTCAAAATCAATGGGCAGCCGCTATACAAAATGGCCCGTAAAGGAAAGGAAGTGGAGCGCGAGCCCCGATTCATCAGAATTTCGCGATTCGACATCACCCGATTCGAACTCCCGGAAGTGGATTTTAGCCTCGATTGCTCGAAGGGTACTTATGTGAGGTCATTGGCGAACGATATCGGCGAAAAGATTGGCTGCGGCGGATACTTGTCCGCCTTGCGTCGAAGCGCGTCGGATCGCTTTTCAATCGAGGAAGCCGTTACTTTAGAAGACTTTGAAAACGCTAGTTCCGAGGATATTTCCTGTATGCTGATTTCCAAGAAGGACGCAATGCCGAACACGGTTTTATAGTGGGCGATTGATGGGCGAGCCGAGACATTTTAAATCGCTCGATTCGTTCGAGAATGAATCCAAATTATCGGTACATTTTGCCATTGGAATGTTTGACGGTCTTCACTTGGGCCATCGTAAAGTTGTCTACTCCGCTATCGAAGCGGCGAAAGCGGCGGGAGGCTTGGCGGGCGTTCTCACATTTTGGCCTCACCCGAGCCATTTGTTCCGTCCTGATAACCCGGTGCCGATGATATTGAATTCGCGAATGAAGTTCGCTGAGCTAGACAGGCTAGAAGTCGATTTTATAGTCGAAGAGCCGTTCGATAAGGCATTCGCGGCCCTTGAGGCCGAAGCTTTCGTGGAAATGTTGAAGAGCAAGGCTCCGGACTTGGCCTCGATTCACACGGGAGCGAACTGGAGATTCGGTAAAGGGCGTAAAGGCGATGTGGAGCTTCTTGGGAAATTGGCTAAGGAATCGGGTATTGAATTGAGGGCATTGGATTGTCTTTACCTGGATGGCGAACGCGTCAGCAGTACGCGAATACGCGAAGCGATTTCAGATGGAGAGGTCGAAGCGGCGAACCGTTTGCTGGGCTACACTTACGAATCTATCGGGACTGTACAGGAAGGAAAGAAAGTAGGGCGGTCTATAGGAGCCCCTACCTTGAATATTCCTTTCGATGGCGAGCTCTTTCCAAGAAAAGGGGTATATTTCGTACGCGTATCCAGGGAAAAGGGATCGGAACGGCTGCCGGCTGTGGCCAATTTCGGGATCAGACCCACAGTGAATATTTTGGATCGCCCTGTGCTTGAAGCCCATGTTTTGGGTGAATGCCCATTCGCATATGGAGATACGCTTCGGGTGGAGTGGGAACATTTTTCGCGACCCGAAAGGAAATTCGAGAGTCTGGAATCTCTGGAAGCTCAGATTCGCAAAGATATCGAGAATGCTCGGTCCTTCTACCAATTTTCCGCTGATGGCTAAGGCGCGGTTAGATGAATTGATCGTGAAACGGGGTCTCGCTGGCAGTCGCAATGAGGCTAAAGCTCTTATCATGTCAGGAAAGGTTCGCGAGGGCGATCATCGCCTAGACAAGCCGGGTCTTAAAGTCGACGAGGATATTGAGTTGTTCATCGAACCAGGTAAGCGATTCGTCAGTCGCGGCGGCGAAAAGCTAGATGGGTATATTGAAGCATTTGGACTCTCTTTCGAAGATTTGGACGTTTTGGATGTCGGCGCATCCACGGGCGGGTTTACCGACTGCGCTCTGAAGAGGGGAGCGCGAAGCGTAACCTGTTTGGATGTAGGCAAGGGGCAATTGCATGGTTCGCTGCGAGCGGATCCGCGTATTCATAATATTGAGAAAGTAAATGCCCGCTATTTGAGCAGTGGAGATTTGCCTTTGCCAACGTACCAGCGCGTTGTCATGGATCTCTCCTTCATTTCCCTAAAAACCGTTTTGCCAGCGGTTTGGCCTTTTATGGCCCCAGACGGAACTCTAGTGGCCTTGGTTAAGCCGCAGTTCGAAGTTGGCAAGGCGGTCGCGGACAAGTTCAGGGGGGTCATCAAAGACGAGCGGGAGCGGGTCCGAGCCCTGGATCGGGTCAAGGAGTTTGCTTTGAACGAGTTGGAAGCGGCGTCGCTGGAGGGATGCATCGAGTCCCCCATAAAGGGTGCGGATGGAAATATCGAGTACTTGCTGGGGCTTTCTAAGTTGAAATAAGCCCATTCAGGCGCGAGGGTCATCAGCGTGGCGGACAATAAGCCAATTAAGCGACTCGCTTTTGTGATGAACCAGAACAAGTCTGGGGCTCGCGAATTGCTAGACCGTCTTCGCGAAATTGCGGAATCGGAGGGAGTGGTGGTAACGGAAACCTTAGATTTCCCGGTACCCGAGGGGTTTTTGCGGGGAATGGACGCCTGCTGCGTTATTGGCGGAGACGGAACGTTTTTGAGCGTCGCCTCTGAATCGACAAAATGGCAAGTGCCGATTATCGGAGTCAATCGGGGTACGCTCGGCTTTCTGGCAACCTATACCTCTGAAGAGATCGAGGCGATTTTCCCCTCTATTCTCCAAGGAGGCTACTCGATCCGCAGCCGCGGCTTGATCGAATGCAGTAGCCACAATGGGGAAGCGGATATCGCTCTGAACGACGTTGTGATCAAATCGGCATCCGCCAGCCGTATTGTTCATCTAAACGTTTTCTCTGATGAGGAGTTCGTAACGACCTATGTTTGCGATGGGCTCATATTTAGCACCCCTACGGGCTCGACAGCATACACGCTCTCAGCGGGCGGACCACTCATCCATCCCGACTCGAGGGTGCTTTCGTTGACGCCTATTTGTCCGCACGCGTTAAGCAACCGATCGATTATACTGCCAGACAGTGTGGAATTGAGAGTGGAAAATGCCTCCGCTGACGAACAGTTGGTGATCGCGGTCGATGGACAGCGAAATTTGTCTACCTCTCGTGATGCATCTATTCGCATCTGGCTGTCTTCTCAGCGTCTTCCTATCGCTTTAAGGCCGGACTACTCCCATTTTAATGTCGTCCGTAGAAAACTGAAATGGAGCGGTGGATACGCTCGGGATACGTCGTAACTCCAGTCAAGGTGCGAGGTTGGGCGCCACTGTAAACTCGCTAAGGGTCGGCTGGGGTTGAAAACTCGAACTTGACGATCTCTACTTTGCTGGAACTTAGTTTCGGCTCCTTAAGCACTGCGGAAAGGCGAATATCTTCCAAGACCGCTTTCAATTCCCGCGCGTATTCAAGATCGTCGCTGGGTCCAAACATATACACGAGTCTGTGGTGCGAGTAGCGGATATACCATCCCTCGTCAGTAAGTCCGAAATCGGTGACATCAATCCCGGGATAGCGTTTCTTGAACTGGTTCTTGGTCATAGTGCCGCTGTCGATCACAGCCTCCAGCGGATACACGATGACTTTGGTTGGGCTGACTTGAGCCCAAGCGGCTGGGATTAGTAGAGTAACCAGAGCTAGCGCTACTACGATTCCCCTGGCCGGATGCTTCGGATATGCCGTTTTCAATTGGTCGCCTTAGAGATTGGTAGACATTTTTTCGCCGACCTCGGTGCCCTTGGCCCGGTTGGACCCTTGGCTTCCGCCGCCGCCGACTTGCTGTCCGTCAGACTCGGTGACTTTCTTTTGATTGTCTCCGCCAGAAGATGGTCCGCCCGACTTGGCCTGGTTGCCTTCTCCTTCTTCGCCTCCCTCGCCGTCAGTGGGCTCCGCGTTGGGATCATTCCCGGTAAGATCGCCGATCGGTCCTCCGATTTGCTCGCTAGCTGCCCCTATTACAACGTCAGGGGGTGGCGGCGGGAGCTCTCCTAGGGGTGAATTGCCGGACTCGCCACCCTGTCCTTGGGGGCCTTGTTGGCCCTCTTGACCTTGCGATTCGGATTCGCCTTGCGATCCCATCTGTCCCATGGGGCCTTGCTGACCTTGCTGTCCTCCTTGCTGTGAATTTGACGGGGGCATGGGAATTAAGGGCGTGTTGCTTCCCTGTTGGCCGGCGCTGCTGCTAGAGCTGCCCATGGGTGGCATTCCTTGACTGCTTTGACCCATCGGTCCTTGGCTACCTTGAGAGCCCCCCATTGGCGGCATTCCCTGGCTACTTTGGCCCGATTGTCCCTGGCTGCTCGAGCCCCCCATTGGCGGCATTCCTGAGCTACTAGAGCCACCCCCGCCGGAGGAGCCTCCTCCCATTGGGATTGGCATGCCGCTGCTGCCTGAAGATCCTGAAGAGCTGCCTGACATGCCTCCGGGCATTCCGGGCAGGTTCACGGGGATGTTCAGACTGGTGCCACTGGGTACGTTGATAGTTCCCAACGGGGGAAGACTGGATTCGTCCAGAATGGAAACGTTGCCGCCAATCGGGATACCGCTGGTGGTGATCATAGGTCCGCTGCGCCCGCTGCGCTGATTGCTCCCGCTGTTGGGGCCGGCCCCGTTGGCCTCGGCATCGAAAATCCCTACATCCGGGTCGAATTGAGCATAAAGGGACGCGTTGAATAGGCCGCAAGATCCGAGCCATGCGGTGGTGGCGAGGTACATACAGTTAAGTTTCATAGCGGGCGTAGTTATTTCAGAGGGCTCAGAGCTTTTCGTTACAAATTACAGTGAGAGGTGATTGCGGGACGCCGCCTCGGATTTGCAGTCGGAACTGAACGTCCTCGTAGCCTTTTTTTCGTCCAATAACGCGGTACATTCCAGGGAGCAAGCTGATGGTCGACTCCTTGAGCTTAGTGGGCTTCCTGGCTGTCGGACCCTGAACGCTAACCCAGGTGGACATGTCGGAAATGAACAAAACGGGCACCGGTTGGCTCTGAGCGATGAGATGTTGCTGCAGACGTTTCGTATCATCGGAAAGAGGCAGGTAGTCTGGTTTCGACTGCATTGCCTGATCGAATGATAGCCGGGCTTGCTGGTATTCCATTCGTTGGGCTTCGATGGTGGACATTTCCAGGTACTTTTCGTAGCGTAGTAGACTGCGAATCACCTTTCCAGTTCGGAGCAGCCCGTCTTTGGCCTCTTGGAGCTCTGGCTCCATATCGTGGAGTTGTTTATAGATGGCCCGAGCACCGTCCCAATCCCGATTCTCTGTTTCGAGAGCATAGGCTCTGGTAATCAGACGCGTGATGTCTGTTCGGCGCTTGTCAGCTCTCGCCTTGGTAATGGCATCAGCCAGTTCCTGGCGGTCGGGAAAAACGGTCAGGGCCAGTTGGAAGTGGGTAATCGCCTCATCATAGCGCCCGGCCTGTTCGGCATTCTGGGCGATGGAAAGGTGCTTGCTGAAGTCCCGGTTTTCGATTTTACGGCGTACCCGCGATAGCCCGTTTTGAGCTTTGGCAGACTTGTCATCGATATCGAATGCTTCCTGATAGTTCCGCAAAGCGTCCTCGAAGGCTTCGCTGCGTTCGAGCGATTCGGCATCGGCTAAAAGGGCGAAGACTGTGTCCGCGTTTTTGGCCCGCTCGATTTGGATGATAGCATCTTCGTTTTGCGGATCGACGGTCAGGAGATTGGTAAATGCCTCTATCGCCTTAGCCCCCTCGCCGAGGGCGATATAGCGGTGACCCATGGCTGAATTTTCCCGAATGTAATTATTGATGGAATCGTCGACTTCCTGAAGTTTTTCCGTGGCTTCCGTAAGTTTCGCCTCCGAAGCGGTGAACGATCCCTCGGACAGGAATTGCTTGCCGGCGCTGGCAGCCTCGAAAGCAGCATCGTAGGCTTCGGGATTCAAGTGTTTGGAGGGTTTCAGCTCGTCGACTCTCAAAAGGAAGTTGTCGTACATCTCTTGAGTCGCGATCTTGGCCTCGACGAGATTGGAAAATTCTTCCACTTGCTCGTTTACGCTCACGAAAATCTTGTTGGCGCGGTCGTAGGCTTGCCTACCCATCAGTTCTTCGGCTTGCAGGAACTCCCGTTCGACGGCTACGAGCTTTGTCGTGAGGATCGGGTGGTTCACCCGCATCTGCCGGATTTTCTCCAGCCCTGTTTGGGCCGTTTCCATTTCCAGATCGGCTTTGGAGCGCGAAGCGAAGGCTTCCTGGAAATTCCGCTCTGGTACGGCCTCCTCAGTAATTCCTAGTCGGTCGGTGAGAGCTTTGGTGTCCTCATCCGGATTTTGCCAAAGAACTAATACGGCCAGAATTGCGACCACGAAGATTCCGGAGCTCACGCCAAAAGCAATCATCCTGCGCCTGGATTGGCGGGCTCTTTCGGCGGCCTCCTCATCCTCGGGATTCCAGTGGATTACGCGGTGCTTTCTTGGATTTTGATAGCTGTCTTCGATGTCCGACATGATCGTACTATTGATGAGATTCCCTTCTCTAAGTTCCCTAATTTGCGTCGTTTATTGCCCAATTCGGCTAGGCGAGTTCAAAGATTGTCTCAGTTGGGGGCGATTGTAAAGCATGCCCAGTTAAAGCTACGATTTTGAAAGGCTCTTGGATTCATCTAAATGAGAGGTAAATGTGTAGCGAAGTTTAGCGGATTGAGGGATCCCGGTTGCATATCGATGGTCGAAAGCTAAAAAATCTAAATCCGACATCGCTGTCGGTTCGTATACGCTAACATCGAGGACATTTGCTAATCATGGACACCAAAGGATTTCCTGGGGCTTTAGTCGCCATTTTGCTGCTAGCTACTATGCTGGCAACCAGTTGCAGTACTGTGCCGGTTACGGGCCGCAAACAGATCAACCTGATGTCAGACTCGGAGGTGGTCAAAATGACCAAGGCGGCCTTCGAGCAGATGAAAGGGCAGATGAAGATTTCGCAGGATCCTCGTATGAACGATTGGGTTCTGGAGGTGGCCGAGCGTATTTCCCAGCAGGTGTTTTGGGATATGCCCTTGGCGGAGTGGGAATTTATCGTCTTTGATGCTCCCGGCCAGATCAACGCCTTCGCGATGCCTGGTGGCAAAGTTGGCGTAATGTCAGGGCTGTTTGATATGGTGGAAACCAAAGACGAACTAGCCTCCGTCATCGCTCATGAGATTGCCCATGTCACGGCCCGCCATACCCATGAGCGGATGTCTCAAGCGGGGATCCTGAAAGCCGGATCGGGAATATCGTCCTTGGGAACGGCGCTGGCGACGGGCGGGATGGTCCATATTGCCCCCTCAATGAGCGGCCAATTGGCGGCCTGGGACAGGGCGAAAGAAGCAGAAGCGGATCGTATTGGCATGATGTACATGGCCCGTGCCGGATTCGATCCGAATGCGGCCATATCGGTTATGGGTAAAATGGCTCAAATAGATGTGGGGCCAGTCGGCGGACAGCCTTATAATTCGACTCACCCCTCCTCTCAAGAACGCTTGGACGCTCTTCACGCCTATTTGGCTGAAGCGATGGTTGAGTACGAAAAAGCCAAAGCGTTGGCGTTCTGAAAAATCGTTGTCGGGGTCGACTGCTTTGACAGAATCCATTTTGGCTCTGGGCCCGGTAGCTCTGTAGGGAAATCTAGGTTACGCCAAGGTTAAATTTGGCTGTTTACGGCCGGCTCCAGTTGACTCTTTGCTCGGCTTAATTGCTAGTTCTGCTTACCTCGCATAGCCCGAGGGCCTCACCAAGCAAGTATGCCGGTTTTCGTAAATGTCTCGGATCGTGAAACGGGCGCGAAGGCGGTTTCTGACTCATCGCCAACGTCAGCCTACTCTATCAAAATCGCCCGCGATCAAAGCGAGGTAGAAGCGGCCCAGGCATTGTGCTACCAAGTTTTTAATGAAGAGCTGGGCAAGGGGCTTGAAAGCCTCGATGCCAGCGGTTTGGATCGGGATCGTTTCGATAGGGTTTGCGATCACCTAATAGTGGTGGAGTCCGCAACGGGCTCTACCGTCGGCACCTACCGGTTGCAGACCGGGGAAAGGGCTCGGCGGGAATTGGGCTACTACAGCGAGCAGGAATTCGAATTTGGGCCTTTTGAAGCTATACGATCCCGTTGCGTTGAGCTGGGTAGAGCTTGTATCGCTAAAGAGCATCGCAATGCCGTTACCTTGGGCTTCTTGTGGCGAGGAATCGCTCAGTATGCTCAGGCCTACCAGGCTAGGTATCTGCTTGGGTGTAGTTCTCTCTTGGCCGCCGATCCCAATGTGGGTATGGCCGCTTACAGCTATTTGGCGAAATACTTGGTTGAGGAACGATTCCGGACCCGCCCGAAGGCTGATTACCGCTGCGTGCCTAATGCGGGCCTGGACCGCGAGGAAATATCCTCGAGTGATATTCCCCGGCTGATGAAGGCGTATCTGACTTTGGGAGCGCGGCTTTGCGGAGAACCGGCTATCGATCGGGAATTCAAAACCATAGACTTTTTAACAATGCTCGATTTGGAAAGCCTAGCTCCCAGAGCGAAAGAAAAATTCTTCGGGAAAAGGAATTATACCGTCCACGAAAAAGAATGAGCGGATGGTATCAGAAGGTAGGTAACCGCTGCTTGCCGAAATTCTGAAACAAAATAAAAAGCCAACTCTCGAATCGAGAGTTGGCCAGGGAAAGTTGCTCCTGGGCAGACGTCAGACGTCGCCTTTTTTATGGAGCCGGGGCCTCCTCCGGCACGGTAACCAGAGGGGTCGCAGGCGTTTCCTCTGGTTCCGGGGGAGCATCGGAAAGCAGCTTATCCAAGGTGTCAGGCAAACTGGTGAACTGATAGGAGCTGGCCTCGAAGGCCGCCCGATCCATGTAGGCGTTTACCGGGTCATCGTTGTTTGACGAAGCGATGAAATAGTAGACGGGTCCCTCTGGAGTGACTACTTCCTCCTCGATCTCGGTGGTCGTCTCGCCGTTTTCGCCCTCCCTCTCAACCTCCTTCTCGACTTTGACTTCCGGTTGGCGACCGATGGCGTACTCGTAGCTGTCTCCATTGCTCAACTTCAGCGTGAACCGATGGCTATGCTCTTTCGCCGCCACCACATTCTCGTTGCCGGTCTCGGCGGTGGCCGTGAAGGTGAGGCCAGATATGCGAGTAGCTATCTGTCCGATTGAAGATTGATTGAGGATCTTGCCCTCAGGCAGAGTGCCCGTCGTTTCCCAATCGGAATCGGCGTTTTCGCGTGTGACGCTGATCTGTTCTCCATTTTGAAGTGAAGCTTCAATCGACGTGACATCGTCGGCTTCGAAGTCGACGAGCTTTTTCTCCAGCCATGAGTCCAGATTGGAGTTTATGAAGAAGGTCGCATCCACCAAAAAGGCCTTTTCCTCGCCTTCGTAGCGCATGAATTGTCTTCCATTTTCCGTTTCCTTCCCGAGTTGAAAGGCGACAATGTCATTTCCAGAATTGTCTACAAATCGAATGCTCTCGCCAGTCTCGAATCCCAAGGTGGCAATCCTTTCGGGGTTTTCGCTTACCAGACGTTGTATACTAGCTTCGGATACATTTCGGGCCAGTTCGGAAATGCGGTCATAGCTGGTGGGCAGATTGAAGCGTTCCTCGAGCGTCCAGAGATTGGATTCGCCAGCATTGGTGAACGTGAGAGACTCCTCTTCTGTTTCGACGATGATCTTAGCTGTGTCCCGCAGAGCTGCTGGCTCGATGATTGGAGTTCCTACCCGGTCGTCGAGTAGAGGAGCACTGTCGGACTTCTTGAACAAGCTCGTGACGATGGCGAGAACGGCGAGAACGCCGGCGCTGATGTATAAATTCCTGATATTCATGTTTCCTCCTAAAGCGCCTTGTTTTTTCGCATACGATAGAAGAGCAAGCCAAATAGGGCCAGTCCGATAGGCGAGTAACCAATATTCAAAGAAACGAGTCTCCATTTGAGAGCGTCGATATCTTTACGCAATTCGCGGCGGATGATCCGTCGTTCGGCCCGAAGGTTGGCTTCATTTTCTCGAAGCCGTTGCAAGGCCTCCGACAGTTCGGGCCCAGCAACGATCAGCCCGGTTCCCTGCTGCTGGGTGACCAGTTGCTGGATCTCCTGATTGACCTCGGAGATCCGATCCTCCACTTCCTGCAATTTGATCTGATATTGCTTTTGGGCTTCTACCTCGAGCGCTTGGACGCGATCGAAAATTCTCGATTCCTCTCCTTTGCTTCGAATCCCGATCAAGTCCTGGCTGCCCCCGAGGAATTCGACGATATTGGTGCCCATAGCTAAATTGTCATTGATCGTTTGGATTGTCATCATTCCGAGGAAGTTCTGACGCCGAATGGAGAATTGATCGAGAGCCCAGTCAGTATCAGCGATAATGAATATATTGCTTTCACCGGTGTAGAGCTGGTTGGATTCGCTGTCGTCTGCATTCTCGCCTTCGTCCGTTTCGGAAGGGTCGCTGGGCTTTCCGTTTGGAAATGCGGTGGTGAATTCCCCGCTCAGCATTCCCGCCACTGTCCGCTTTTCGCCATCGGTCTGCATTTGGTTGAGAAGGGCTCCTTGTTGGGCAAACTGAAGCATCATCCCATTCACCGTCCCGGCTGCATCGCTCGTTTCCAAGATGGGCTCGAATGTAAGTTCAGAATCCTCTTTGAGGGCGATGGAACCAGGCTCGAGGAGCAGTACGGCATTGAGCTCCGCGGCAGGCAGGAAATCTTGACTCATATTGGTTTCCCGGAAAATGAGCCAAGCTGGTTGCATCGAGCCTTGCTGAGTGTAGGCGATATTCGGATCCGCTACAGCATCGCTAGGCGAGTATTCAATCCCCCATGACGAGAAGAAGCGTCGGAAGTCGCTAGTCGTATTCGGGTTGGGACGCCCCATCATCCCCATCTGATTTTGCTGTTGGCTTCGGAAGAAAAGCGAAGAGGGGTCGACAGCGAGGAGCATGGGTTTTCCGGAGAGCACCATCTGGTCGATATCATACATGAGAGATTCGCTCAGCCCGATTGGGTGAATGACAGCAAGCATATCCAGATCGCCGGGAAGTTCCGAAGCCGTCGGTTCGACGACTTCGATATCGAAACTGCTTTCCAACTCGGTGATGATGTACTGATCCTCTTGCTGAGGTTGACCGGGCATCATCGGCATGGGTGGCGCTTTGAGCGGCAAACTAGTGACGAGCCCTAACTTGGGCTTGGAAAGCTGTTGGGCCTCGTGGACTGCCTTGGCAATGTCGTACTCGATGGAACCCTCTTTGTTCCAATCGAAGAACGGTATCGTATGTTCAGAGTCGCCTTGGCTGATTACCAATCCGAGAAATACGCTATCCCCATTTGGTAGGCTCTGACCATGCACACCTGAGGCAATCGCGTTCTCCTCTTCTGAGGTGTCGGGTTGCGGATCGATGATATCGAGTATGATTTTCCCATTCGAAGCTCGTTCGAATTGACGTAGGAGTTGCTCGACGCGATTGCCGAAATTCTGGATATGCATCCTGATTTGCGGCGAAACTCCTTCTACTGATTTTGTCTTATAGAAATCGAATCGAATCGGTTCCTCCACTTTGGCAAGCAACGACTTCGCGCTCTTGGAGAGCGTGAATGCGTTTTCCGCCGTCATATCGAATCGTATGGGTAGTGAGGATACGACGTAGTGAAGCAGGAGGAAATTGATGAGAATGAGAAGAGTGGTGTGTATCTTTGCCCTGATTTTCATGGTTATATCTCTCCTTTCTACTTTTCCAGAATGACTACATTGATCGCCAGGAATGCGATGGTTAGGGTGACGAAAAACGATACGGCGCTCAGTTCGATCAATCCCCGGGTCATCGTCTGATAGTGGGAAAGAAAACTGAAATTGCCGAGAAAATCGAGCAGGCCTCCGGGTGCGAAGCTCTCGAGCAAGGTAATCAGAATCTGGGAACCGAACAAGGTAGCCAGGAAGCAGATGAGGACGCTAATTACGAACGCGATTACCTGGTTCTTGGTCAGGGCCGAGCAGACCGAGCTGATGGCGAGGTAGGCTGCCGACATGAGGACGGAGCCGAAATAGCCGGAAAACATAATTCCCCAATCCGGGTTGCCCAAGTAGCTAGTCGTTAAGGCTAGCGAGAAAGTCAGGGTGAGCGCGATTCCGATAAAGGCCCAAGCAGCTAGGAACTTGCCCAGGACCGCGGCCATTGGCGGAATGGGTAGAGTGAAGAGAAGCTCGATACTACCGGATCTCTCCTCTTCGGCCCACAGTCTCATGCCGGTGGCAGGAATGAAGATCAGAAATGCCCAGGGCAGGAAGGTCCAGAGCGTATCGAGGCTGGCTTGATTGCTCTCGTAGTAGCCGGCGAAGACCGCGAGCCCGATGATGACAATGTGGAAGACGGCCAGAATCACATAGCCTACAGGCGAACGAAAATAGCCGAAAAACTCTTTTTTGAATACAGGAAGTATTTGGTTCATGCGTAAGCTTTGCTGCTGGTTATTTCGCGAAAGATTTCATCAATGGAAGAGCCCGGCTTGCGGGCCTTGAATTGGTCTGGCGTCTCGTCGACGCGCACTTTGCCCTGATCGATAACGATGATACGATTGCAGATCGCCTCGACCTCTTCGAGAATGTGGGTGGAGAGGATGATAGCCTTGTTCTCCGACATCGCTTTGATCAGCTTGCGGACTTCGTGTTTCTGGTTCGGGTCTAGGCCATCGGTTGGCTCATCGAGAATGAGAACCGGCGGGTCATGCAGTATAGCTTGGGCGACGCCGACGCGTTGCCTGTATCCTTTGGAGAGTGTCTCGATCGATTGGCTTTGCACCGATTGCAGGTGGCACTTGACGATTACATCGCTTAGGCGATTGTGGACGTCGTCTTTCGATCGAAAGCCCCGCGTCTCGGCAACGTACGAAAGAAATTCGACGACTGTCATCTCGGGATAGGCAGGACTGCTTTCGGGCAAGTAGCCGATTCGGCTCTTCGCCTCGAGAGGATTTTCGCGGACATCGAAACCATCGACAGATGCGGTGCCCGATGTCGGCGATAAGAAGCCGGTTATCATCTTCATCGTGGTAGACTTGCCTGCCCCGTTCGGACCGAGAAAGCCGAGAATGTCGCCTTTCTTGACCCGGAAGGAAACGCCGTCGACGGCGCGCAAGTCACCATAGTCTTTGACTAGATTTTCTACTGCAACCATAGGTGGATTAATCGTTGTATTTAAGGGAATGAAAATAGATTCGTCGATTGAGAACAGGTTCCGGTGAGGGATTTGATTTTCAGTGATTAAACCCGCCTTGAAGCTCGGAGGAGCGCCTCAAGCTTCGAGTGGGATATAAAGAGGGCGAAGCGTTTAAATGAGAGAGCGGCCGATTTCAAGTATTTCCCGAATCATTTGCTATAAGCAGGTCGAATTGGTTATCGCTGGGACGGAAAAGCTGCTATCGCGGCCCTGGTTCATCCAAATCCAAGTCGGCTTGGGACACTTCGTCTAAGCCATCCGATGGCTCTTCGGGCTTGTCTTTCAGGTGCTTCGGGGGTTCGGAAATCCGTCGGGCGAAATTCAATTCCCTATCGGCCACGATACGGTCGCAAATCTTTTGGGTGTGAAGGCGGAGCCACATTGAGGTATTGGAATCGCCTCCATAACGGGCTGGTCCGTATGCGTGAATTCGGTTGGTTTGCAGAAGCAAGTCGTTCTGTGCGAATTCGGCGTCGTTACTCGGCTTGTAAACGGCGTAGGCTTTGCCGCCAAACTTGCGAACTACTGAAAAGCTGGGGACATCGCTGGGGCCATCCGCGATGTAGATCATATTTTGAAAAGGTATTCGACGATCCTCGTGGGCCAACTTGGCGTTTACATCGATACCGCGGTCTTTGTTGGAACCTTTATTTATCTCAAACAAAGCCCTGGTTTTGGTCGTGTTGTCAACCATCATGCCAATTTGGCTAAGCTCTTTCTCCGTTTCCACGGGGAGTTCTACCTGGTTCAAAAAGCCGGGGAGCAAGGGGTCTTCTATGAATTCGCATCCCCAAATTCCCTCGACGAAGGGGGCTATCTTGCTGCCGCGAATCATCTCCGCTAGTCCCGTACTAACGATGTAGTGCTCAAGCTCGATTTCGTGTTTAACGTATTCAGGTTTCGAGTGCGTCTCCTCTCGTAGCTCCTGGAAGAACTCGGGTAGCCCTTCGTAGAATTCAATCTCCGCTCCCAGGTTCCTCAGAATCTCGTTGTTCAAACCCTTGAGCTTTCCGTTGCGAACGTAAGTTAGCAGATGATTCAGATAGAGGATTTCGCCGGACACGCTGTAGCCACGTTGCTTGTAGTGGTCAGCGAGAGCATTGGTTTCCTCCCAAAAGCGATTCTCGTCGATTTGGTAGCGCCTGAAAATGGGCTGCTGCATATAGCCCGGGATGAGCGTCTTGTCGAAATCCCAGATAAGAGCGATTCTGTTCTGGGTGAACAGTCCTTGCGGCATAGTCGACAGGAAAGGGGAAGCAACGGGTACTGCAATGGCAATCTGCGCCCCGCAAAGAAATTCGATTTGCAGTTTCTGAAACGAGGCGACATTGCTCCTTGCATTCTTATGGCAATAGCGCTTCCGGACATTTCCCAATTCAAGAAACGGATTGAAGAAATCGACGAGCTGATGAATCAGCCCGACTTTTTCAACGATGCCCGCCGTTCGGCATCCCTGTCTCGCGAGCAATTGAAGTTACGCCAATTAATCGAGGATTACGATGGCCTGAGTAGCGCGAAGGCAGCATTGGCGGAGCACAAAGAGCTTTTGCAGGATGCTGAAGGGGACGATGAGCTAAAAGAATTGGCCCAAGAGGAGCTCCCAGAATTGGAGGCGGAGATCGAAAGACTGGAGCAAAAGATTCTGGTTTCCATGATTCCGCCGGAGGATTCAGACTCCCGAAACACTATTGTGGAAATTCGCGCGGGGGCGGGTGGGGACGAAGCGTCCTTGTTTGCGGGGGAGCTGTTTCGGATGTATGGCAGACTCGCCGAACGTCGGGGGTGGTCTCTGGAACAGCTAGGCTCGAGCGAAAGCGGAATCAATGGTTTCAAGGAAGTAGCCTTTCTGATTCGAGGTGACGAAGTCTACAAGCAGATGAAATTCGAGAGCGGCGTACATCGGGTGCAGCGTGTGCCTGCAACGGAGTCGCAAGGTCGCATTCATACCTCGACTGTGACTGTCGCAGTCCTTCCTGAGGCGGAAGAGGTGGACGTCCAAATCGATCCGCAAGATTTGGAAATCACTGTAACCCGGGCAAGCGGGCCTGGCGGGCAAGGGGTGAATACGACTGATTCGGCTGTTCAGATCCTTCACAAGCCTACGGGGATTATTGTTAATTGCGCCGATGAGCGCTCGCAGATTAAGAACAAGGCAAAAGCCATGACCGTGCTGCGTTCCCGTTTGCTTCAGGCCAAGAAGGAGGAAGAGCGAGCCAAGTATGCGGAAAATCGGAAAAAGCAGGTAGGGACGGGAGATCGGAGCGAGCGGATCCGCACCTACAATTTTCCGCAAAGCAGGCTTACGGATCACCGAATTGGATTAACCATTCACAGCCTGCCTCAGGTGATGGAAGGAGAGCTGGATGAGGTGATAGAAGTGCTTCAGGCGGAGGATCAAAAGCTGAAGATCGAAGCCTTGATGACTGTCCAAGCCGAATCCTGAAAGGAATGGGCGATCGACTAACAGTTTTAGATGTCGTCCAGAAAAGCGCGGATTTTCTAGAGCGAAAGTCGGTCGAAAGCCCCAGACTAAATGCGGAATGGCTAGCTGCTCATGCCCTCAACCTTGGGCGTATGGAACTTTATATGCAGTTTGATCGACCGTTGCAGCCCGCGGAATTGGATTTAATGCGCGATCTAGTCTCCCGCCGGGGAAGGCGGGAACCGCTACAGTATATAATAGGAGAAGCCCAATTTCACGATCTGATGATAAAATGCGATCGGCGGGCTCTCATACCGCGACCGGAAACCGAGCAGCTAATTGACTATGTCGTGGACCTTGGTCCCGAGATCGACGAATCATTCAGCATCCTAGACTTGGGAACGGGAACGGGAGCTATTGCTCTTACCCTGGCCATGCGCTTCCCATGCTCGAAAGTTGTGGCGACGGATGCTAGTCAGGAGGCCTTGGATTTGGCGAAGGAAAACGCTTTGGGCAATGGCCTACAAAATCGAATAGAGCTGATTCGTTCCCTATGGTTCGAGGCCCTTGAAGGGAAAGGCCCATTCAGATTGATTGTATCCAATCCTCCTTACTTGACGGAATCCGAACTGGAATCCGCAGAGCCGGAAGTCCGTGACTTCGAACCCAGATCAGCGCTCGTCGCTGAAAATGAGGGAATGGAGGACGCATTGGTCATCATAAGAGAATCTATCGATTATCTAGAGCCTGCTGGATCACTCTGGCTTGAAACGGGTATATGCCAACATTCCCAGTTGCTAGAGGCTTGCTCCCAGGCTGGTTATCAATCCTTCGAAGGAATTGCGGATTGGGCGGATCGTCCCCGCTTTATCCACGCGGTGAAATAGGGGCGGGTGGACCTGTTTGTCTCGAGGCAGTAGCGGCTACTTTTAGGCTGCGATGGCTGACCCCGCGGCTGCGGAGTAGCGTCAACTTAACCGGCATCAGCGTTCTAATACAACATGCCAAAAGGTTTGATAGAATGGTGCAGACTCGAGCGGGAGCAGGGCCAGGCGGCGTATCGCCCGCGACCTCCCGCAATTGCGGTGTCGTATGAAATGCGTCAGCTCCGTGAACTCCTGCTACCTTAAATGCTTCGGGCTTTGCTCGGGGATCTTCGCTTTCCAGTCGAGGCTCTAGTTAAGCAGCTTATTGAAACGCGATTTAGAAGAGGCCAAAGGCAAGGCTGGTTGTTTCCAGTCGTTGGTATTCGGTGAAGCTTCCACAGCGTCAACCATGATGCGTAACGCCTCCCGTAGTTGAATATCGAATTCAGGAAGAGGTTCTTCCTCTTCTTCGGTTTCGTCTGAAGCTTCTGACGGCGTTTTTTGATCTACGGCCGGATCATTCGAAGCTAGATTGCTATCGCTGTCGGTGGGAGCCGACTCCCTTTTGGATAGGTCAGGCGACGTTTCTTCTTCATCCTCGTTTTCCGCCTCTTCCGCTAGAATCGCATCGAGTTTTATTTCCGAAGTTTCGAAGTTCAGGGCTGCCAGATTTCGCTGGCGATCCTCCATAGCGTCGATGAACTCCTTGTCTTGATCCATCATGCGCTTCCGCTCCTCCAGATTCAGGGAAATCGTTTTTTGCTCCTCGCGCTCCCGATACCAATCGATTCGCTCTCTGAGGAAATCGAATTCCTCGAGCTTTATGCGGCGATTTTCGCTTTGCGTTTTAAGGGTGTCGATGAAAGTCTTTTTCAGAGTCATCTCCACAAAAAACCGTGCCGGTTTGATGTAATCCCAGGGCAGGGCATTGTCTAGATCGGCCTCGCCAACGGCAGTGATATCGGCAACTGACGGTAGAGAAATATCGGATACGACCCCTTTGCGCTGCACCGAAAATCCATTTGGCAGATAGTACTTCTGGATCGTCAGCTTAGCGGCTCCGGCTTTGTTCTCGGAGTTGTAAGCCCGGAGGACATAGTCTTCGAGAGGCAGAATTTGCTGTACGGTTCCCTTGCCATGAGTGCTGTCGTTGCCGATAATTAAAGCCCGCCCGTAGTTCTGCAGAGCCCCGGCGAGAATCTCCGATGCGGAGGCGCTGTGACGAGAGGTGAGCACGGCTAGTGGACCATTGTAGACCACCTTGGGGTTGCGATCCGAGCGAGCCAGTACTTTATCGTAGGAATCCTTCACTTGTACTACGGGCCCGCGGGCAATAAAGAGACCGGTCATATCAACGGCCTCGTTGAGTAGGCCGCCGCCGTTTCTGCGGAGATCGAGAACAATGGCTTGGACGCCAGCGTCTTTCATTTTGATGACGAGCTCTTCGACATCCGCGGTAACGCTCGTAACGATGCGCCGTCCTTGATCGTCAATCTCTTCGGAGCCGTAAAAACTGGGTATGTCGATCACGCCGATCGGCATTGTTGTACCGTTCTCCAAGGGCACTTGGTGAATTTCGCCTTCGGTACGGCTAGAGTTGATTCGCACTGTATCGCGAACAATGCTGACGATTCGCCGTTCTGACTCGTCGACCGCATCGGCGGGTATGATCGTCAGCTTTACGACGCTGCCTTTCTCGCCCCGAATCTTGTCGACCACCTTGCGCAGCCCCATGTCGACGATGTCTACAGGTTCGTCATTGCCTTGGGCGACAGCGACGATGCGATCGTTTGGTTGCAGGTCGGTCGTATTCTTGGCTGGTCCGCCAGGTATCAATTCTTTGATGACGCAATACCCATCTTCTTCGCTGAGCAGGGCTCCGATTCCAACGAGGGACAGGCGCATGTGAATACTGAAGTCTTCGAATGTATCTGATGCAAAGAAGGTCGAGTGCGGATCGAAAATGTGTGTAAGGCTAGTGAGAAACACCTCTTGCACGTCGCTGGAACCAAACTCCTTGATGCTACGAAGCTGCCGCTCGTATCGTTTGGTTATGCGCTCCCTCGCTTCTTCGATAGTCTTTTCGTTGAGCAACTCTTGCAGCATCTCTTGCTTCAGGCGCTTCACCCAGAGGTAATTGGCTTCTTCAATATCTGCCGGCCACGGGCTTTCGCTGCGATCGTACGTGTGTCGCTCATCGCCGTCGAACGTCCATTCTTCCTCGAGCTTTTCTAATATCCACTGGATACGCTGGATGGCAATAACGCGATACCGCTCGTAAATCGTGAAGGCGGCATCGAGATTGCCTTTGTGCCGCATCTGCATACTCAATCGGGATCCGTAAGTAGCGATGAAGTTTTTCTCATCTGATTCGAGGAAATAAAGCCGATTGTAATCGAGTTTTCCCATGAACTCCCGGATTAGTTCGACAAAGGTTTCGTCCGAGATTTCCGCATTGTTGAAGTGCAGCGTTTCGAGCATTTCGATCACCCGCATGGTTTCTTGGGACATCAGATCGGTGGGGGCCAGCTCCGGAAGATCGGCCAGGTCGACCAGGGGTTCCTTCTCGGTCAGTCCGAAGGTGACGGGAACGTGAACGCTCGCGAGGAGTGAAATAAGAAAAACGATGGATCTAATCATTACGCGTTGGTTTGAGTTTCGCTTGCGGTTCTAGAATCGCTATCAAAGTTAAGTGGTTTGTCGTCTAGTTGTTCCGTCAACAAAATCAACGAGGGATGGGTTCCTAGGAGTTACCTTTTTTTCAGGAGATCGCCGGCCTCGTCGAGGATCTTCTTCTCTTCGGCGGTGAGCGAGCCGAAGCCTTGACTATTTATTTTGTCCAAAATGCGGTCTACCTCTTTCTTCATGTCCTTTGGCGGGGCGATATTCACTTTGTATGGGTAGGCTGTCGCTCTCGGTTTACTTGGATTTTGTTTAAGCCAGTTGGGAATTTTAAAGGTATCGTTTCGACCGCTCTTGGGATTGCGCAGGTAAATTAACTTGTAGAACAAGTAGCCGCCCAGCATGCCGCCCAAGTGAGCGGAGTGGGCCACCCCGGTTCCATTGAGGAGTTCTAGGAAAATGAGCCCAAAGGCGGCGATGCCGAGAGAAATATACATGAGGATTTTAGCCTTCATCCTCAGCACCATCATCAAGTAGATGTCTTGTTCGGCGTACATGAGTCCGAAGCAGGTAATCAGTCCGAACACGGCTCCGGAGGCGCCAACGACGGCTAGGGATCCCGAAGCGAAGCTGACGATGTACCAAAAAAAGCCTCCAACGACGACGGAACTCAAATACAACTGCACGAAACGCTTTTCGCCCAAATCGGGCAGGAGCGCTCTGCCTAGGAAAAAGACCCCGATCATGTTGCCTACGATATGGCCAATATTTTCTGGGCTGTGCAGGAAAGAGTAGGTCAAAAAGCTCCAGAGCTTCGGTCCGCCATATTCATTCGCTGTCAGGGCGAATAAGCGAAAATAGCCCTCACCAGCAGTCAACTGAACCGCGTACATGACCACGTTGAAAATGATGATCCCCAATACCATGTTTCGTGCGCGAGGATTTTGGTCTGATTGCATGTAGGTGCGATCGTAAAGCATACGCTAATCTAGGATCCGGATTTTCAGGAGGATTTCAAGTTATACTGTCCCTTATTTGGGCGATCGGGTTGTCTGGGGCAACCGCGCTTGGATACTTATCGATAAATATTATCTTCAACTAAGGCCTGGGTTTGATAACGGGCCCAATTACCTATGGAGGCGATACCAAATTGGTTTGGAATCGGCTAGTTGTGGTCGTGTGTGAGCCGCGAAATAAGGAGACCGGGTAAATTCGACTTAGTTCTCCAAAATCGTGAGGAGAATGGCGTTTGTGAAGAAGTGGTGGACTTTGGGTATTGTCCCCCAGGGAGCGAAGAGTGGCGGATCGAGGCCCTACGCCGAGCGCGAATACGCTCATTTTTTTGCCAAGAGTGGTAGCAAGCGGGCGATCTCCGAGGGCCCATCTCTAAAGAGTATAGCAGCCATTCCGCCTGTTTGCAGAGATTAGATCACAGGCTGGAAGCCTATGCTACCTTTTGAGGGCGCTCGAATATCGCGCCTACCCTCGAGCCAATCTAGAGCCCACTAGCATCCACTCTCAGTTGTTGAATCGGAAGAGGGCGACATCGCCATCTTTGAAGGCGTACTCTTTGCCTTCCAAACGGTATTTGCCGGCTTCGCGGGCGGCTGAAATGCTTCCAAGGGTCGACAGATCCTCGTAAGAGACCACCTCCGCTTTGATGAAGCCCTTCTCGAAATCCGTATGAATGACTCCTGCGGCTTGCGGGGCCAGCATGCCTTGTTCGAAAGTCCAGGCCCGTACCTCCTTTTCTCCGGCGGTGAAGTAGGTTTCCAGCCCCAGTAAAGCGTAGGTGGCTTTGATGAGCAAAGATACACCGGAGTCCTCGACACCCAAATCATGGAGGAAGTCTTTGGCTTCAGAGGGACTAAGGTCGACTAGCTCGGACTCGATTTCAGCGGAAATGATCACGCAGTCCGCGTCGTGGCTCTCTTTGGCGTAGGTTCGCACCTTGGCAACCAATTCATTGGCATTGGCGTCGGCAAGGTCGTCATCGGATACGTTCGCCGCGTAGATGATGGGTTTGGAAGAGAGGAGGTGAAGGTTTTTCATCACCGCAGCCTCCTCGGCCGATACGTCCATCGTATTGGCGGATTTGCCATCGTTGAAATGCGGAATGAGTCGGTCGATTAGCTCGCATATGGCCTGAGCCTCTTTGTCATTCCCCCGGGCTTTCTTGACGGCCTTCTCTTTTTGACGCTCCACGGATTCGAGATCCGCCAAGATGAGCTCCGTATTGATGATTTCGATATCCCGAATCGGATCGACGGATCCCATGTTGTGGATGATGTCGTCATTGATGAAACAGCGTACGACTTGGACGATGGCATCGACCTCGCGGATATTGGCTAGGAACTTGTTTCCGAGGCCCTCCCCCTTGCTGGCGCCAGCGACGAGCCCAGCGATGTCGACGAATTCTATAGCGGCGGGAATGACGACGTTGGTGTTGGCTATTTCTCTCAGAATTTCCAGACGTTCGTCGGGCACAGTGACGACGCCCACGTTGGGATCGATCGTGCAAAAGGGGTAGTTAGCGGATTCCGCCTTGCGTGTTCTGGTGAGAGCATTGAAAAGGGTCGACTTTCCAACATTCGGTAGACCAACGATACCAGCCTTCAACATAGGCGACGAAGAACATTGAATCGGATGTTGCTTGACAAGACCCAATTTTGCTAAATCGTCCTCGTCTTTTTCCACGATTTCCAGGACTTACAGACATGGCCTTAAAGATTAAATTACAGCGGGGTGGCGCCGTCCACAATCCCATTTACCGGATCGTCGTAGCTGAAGCTCGCGGGCGACGCGATGGCCGTTTTGTCGAAAAACTGGGTACTTACATCCCTCGCGCTCGAGGCAAGCAGATCGAATTGACGCTCGATGTGGAGCGGGCCGATTATTGGAAATCCGTTGGGGCGAAACCAACTGAGACGGTTCACGGTTTGATCAAGCGAGCTCGTAAAGAGGGTGTGCCGGCAACCGAAGAGGCGGCTAAAGCATAGAGCGTCGTCGCGAATGATTGCTTCACATGGCCCGGCGATTTCGTCGGGTTTTTTATTGGTCGTCGCTCTAGTCAGCGCACTGCCAGGGACGCTCTTGTCGTAGGCATAGTTCTCAGCAGCTTCCGTCAAAGCCAAGGGCTTGCCTCGAGGATGTCCACCCCTTAAAGAACCCGCTATAATTTTATGAAGATAGACGTCGTTACCTTGTTCCCGCAAATGCTGGGCGGATTCCTTTCCGAGAGCATGATGGGGCGGGCCCGCGCTAGCGGGATAGTCGATATCGGCGTCCACAATTTACGGGATTGGGCCCAGGGAAAGCACAAGCAAGTCGACGATCGACCTTTCGGAGGGGGAGCAGGGATGGTGCTGATGCCGGAGCCGATCTTCGATGCGATGGAAAGCCTAGCGGCTGGGAGGACGTGCCATCGCGTGTATCTGACCCCAGACGGAGAACCGCTCTCGCCTCGCTTGGCTCAGTCGCTGGCGGATCGAGATCACCTGGTATTTTTGAGCGGGCATTACGAAGGCATAGACGAACGAGCTCGGGAAAAGCTCTTTGATCAGGAGATCAGTATTGGCGATTATGTACTCACGAACGGAACGCTAGCAGCAGCTGTCGTTATCGACTGTCTATGCCGATTTCTGCCAGGATTTTTAGGTGAAGAAAAATCATTGACTAGCGAAAGCTTCGAGGGCAGTTTGCTCGACTTTCCTCAATACACGCGTCCCGCGATGTTTCGAGATATGCCGATTCCGGAAGAGCTTTTGTCTGGAAATCATGCGGAAATCGATAGCTGGCGACAGCGGAAGCGAGAAGAGAGAACGCGCGAGCGAAGACCAGATTTATTAGAGGACTGAGACCATGAATCAGATTGTTAGTGAACTTACCAAGGATCAACTGAAGACGGAAGTGCCCAATTTCAAAGTGGGTGACGGCGTCAAGGTGCATGCTCTCGTGCGGGAAGGCGACAAGCAACGGGTGCAAATTTTCGCGGGCATCGTTATCGCCCGCAAGGGATCGGGAATACAGGAGACGTTCACCGTTCGTCGAATTTCCTACGGAGAAGGCGTCGAAAAGGTCTTTCCGATCCACAGTCCCAACGTTTCCAAGATTGAAGTAGAAAAGGAGTCGAAAACGATGCGGGCTCGCATGTACTACCTCCGCAACCTGGTTGGCAAGAAGGCTATGCAAGTTAAGGAAAAGCGCTTGGCTAAGGGGCATTAAAGCGCCTGCAGGGTTTCTCGTTTCATTGATTCATCACCAAGGCCGCTTCATTTTCAAGCGGCCTTGTTTGTTTATTAAATGAAAAGAGGTTTCTTATTCATTGGTGAATCGCAGGAGCGGCCCACACTCTGCGGGGCCGCGATTTCGATAGCATGACTAGTTATCGCCACGACTTGTCGGGGCTCTTGCGCTAGACTACTTATCAAGCCGTTTGTCCTGTAGGGACGCCGCTTGCGACGACCGCAGAAGTGGATGATACCCTACCCGGGTGGACGCCGTAAGCGGCGACCCTGCAAATTTTAGATCTATTAGACACGTTCTAACTACCCCCATTTTGCTCTTGAGGCTTTAGGGGTGCTCAATTGAGGTGTCTGCCGCCAACTAGATTTTATATATTCCCATAAATCAAATGAACAAAGACATCCTTCAAAAAGCCGCCAATGAAGCCCGCGGACTGGCCATTGACGCCGTCCATGCTTGTAAGTCGGGTCACGTCGGTTTGCCCTTGGGCGCCGCTGAAATCGGGGCAACCCTTTATGGTAGCGAACTTAGCGTGAATCCAGACGAGCCTCGATGGCTGAATAGGGACCGCTTCGTTTTATCTGGCGGACATGGTAGCATGTTTCTCTATGGATGGCTGCATTTAGCCGGATTCGATCTAAGTTTGGATGAGTTGAAGAATTTTAGGCAACTGGGTAGCCATACTCCTGGTCATCCGGAATTCGGAGAAACGGCGGGCGTCGAAAGTACGACAGGCCCGCTCGGTCAGGGAATAGGCAATGCGGTAGGCTTTGCCGTGTCGCAAAAAATGGCGGCTGCGGCCTTCAATACCGATGAGTACATGATACTAGACAATCACGTTGTCGCTCTGGCCGGAGATGGTTGTATCCAAGAAGGTGTAGCTCACGAGGCATCGTCCTTAGCGGGGCATCTGAAGCTGGATAACTTGATCCTCATTTACGATAGCAATGATGTGACTTTGGACGCTATGGCTGAAAAGTCGCAAAGCGAGGATACAGCCAAGCGTTACGAGGCTTTGGGCTGGAATGTCGTCACGATTGATGGGCATGATTTCGATGCAATCGCAGAGGCGTTTTCGGCTGCCAAGGCGGCGAAGGGCAAACCGCAGCTGATTATCGCCAAGACGGAAATCGCTCGCAGCATTGAAGAAGTGGCTGGCACGAGCGCGGGACACGGAGAAAGCGGAGCCATAAAGTATTCAGAAAAGGCTCGGGCTAGCTTGGGGCTTCCGGAAGAGCGGTTTCACGTGTCCGACGATGTGCGGTCCTACTTTAGCGAGTTAAAGCGAAAACGTATAGAAAAATACAATACATGGAAATCGACTTACGATGCTTGGGCCGCTGCAAATCCGGACTTAGCGTCCCGATTGGAAGCGGGAGCCGCTGCCCCGGTGGATGCGGACGAACTGCTGGCCTTGATCCCAGAAGCGGAAGCGGATGCCAAGCTGGCCACACGGGCTGCTGGCTCCAATGTTCTCCAGCCAATCGCTGTGGCTCGGCCAGAATTGATTAGCGGATCGGCAGACCTGCACGGATCTACCAAAAACTATATCAACGACGCTGGCGATTTTCTCCCCGGGAATGAATCGGGCCGCAATCTCCTATTCGGTATCCGCGAACACGGTATGGGAGCCTTGCTCAATGGTGTGGCCTATGATGGGATTTGGCGAGCTTCGGGAGCGACCTTTATGGTCTTCGCTGATTACCTGAGGCCATCGATTCGATTGGCTTCCTTGGCTGGATTGCCCGTTGTCTACATATTCACTCACGACTCGGTTGGAGTAGGTGAAGATGGCCCAACCCACCAGCCGGTGGAGACCGTCTCGGGTCTCCGGGTGATCCCCAATTTGGATGTTATCCGTCCTTGCGATACGGAAGAAACCGCGGGCGCTTTCGTGGCTGCTATGCAGCGCCAATCGGGTCCAACAGTGTTGTCGCTGACCCGTCAGGGCGTACCCAACATCAATACGGTTTCGGCGAATGAGCGGCGCCATGGTGTCCTTAAAGGTGGATACGTTATCAAAAAAGAAGCCGCTGGCTTGGAAACGATTATTATCGCTACGGGATCGGAAGTGCAGCATGCGATAGCTGCTGCCGATGAATTGGGTCCAAGCGTCCGAGTGGTTTCTATGCCGTCGATGAAACGATTCGATGAACAGGAGGATGCCTACCGCGAAAGCGTCCTGCCCTCCACGTGTGAGAAGCGCATCGCTATCGAAGCCGGTGTATCCGGTTTGTGGTACAAGTATGTTGGGATTCAAGGCAAGGTGATCGGTATCGATCGCTTCGGAATCAGCGCTCCAGGAAATATCGTGATGGAGAAGCTTGGGATGACCGCCGCATCTGTGGTTTCAGCGGTTAAAGCTTGAATTAGAGACAAAAGTGCAGGGTCGCCGCTTGCCCGTTCGAGAGCCTCAGGGCTATGAGCCTGTCCTATGGCGGCGCACTGCGTTAGCAAAGGATTCCCGTTCTTCGTGGCGTGTCGCAAGCGACAGCCCTACAACAGATTGTTGCTCAATGATCTCATGATTGGACAGGTAATGGAAATTGCCCACGGCTCTCGGGAGTACGAACGGGAATGCGTATTGCGCAATGAACTACTGCGGGCTCCGCTCGGGTTGAGTCTTTACGATGAGGATTTGACTGCAGAATCGGCGTATCGCCACTTTGGGATCTTTTGCTCTACATCGTCGGAGTGCCTGGCTTCCCTAGTCGCAATTCCTGAGGGAGACGGGCTATTTAAGGTCAAGCAAATGGCGGTAAGAGAAGATCAGCAAAAGCAAGGTTTAGGCGCTCGTTTGCTTAGTGAAGCCGAAGCTCGTTTAGCGAAACTAGGAGCTCGCCAGATTTATCTCCATGCCCGCGAGTCAGCGATTGGCTTTTATAGTAAGAGTGGATACGAAGTAGTGGGTCATCGCTTCGAGGAAGTGACAATTCCTCACTTTAAAATGGAGAAATGCTTAAATGGTTAGAGTCGAAGCGTGCATCAACGGAGATAGTGCTGAGATCGCGGCGCAAAACGCAATGGAGGCCTACGAAGGCGGGGCGGATACAATCGAGTTGTGCGCGTCTATGGAAGAGGATGGGCTAACTCCTGCTATTGACGGTATTGCCGCCGCCCGGGCTGCTTTTCCGAGAAGGGGATTGATGGTTATGATTCGCCCTCGAGCCGGCGATTTCGTTTACACGGAACGTGAATACGAGGAAATGGAGGCAAGTATAGCTATGGCCGCGGGGCAAGGGGTGGATGGCGTTGTGTTTGGAGCGATCGATAAAAGGGGCCTTATCGATGTCGAAGGGCTCCGGATTTTGATGAATCAAAGTCAATCTGCCGGATTATCGGCAACGTTTCATCGAGCTTTCGACGTTCTGGAGGATCGATTGACGGGGCTGGAAACCTTGATTGATTTCGGGGTGGATCGAATTCTAACGAGCGGAGTTGCCTGGGGGCTTCCAGGAGGAGCTCTGGAGGGGAAGGAAACGCTCAAGGCGCTTCTTGAAGCGGCTGATGGCAGAATTGAAATCGTAATCGGAGGAAGTGTCGGAGCAGCAAATGCCACAGAGATAGTCCGCTCTCTAGGCCGATACTCTGGTCTGCTCTCGCTACATGCCTACTCAGGCGTCCAGGAGAATGGATCAACTGCCAGATCGAAAGTCAGAGCCCTTGCCGAAGCCGCAAATCGATAGGAATGGGAAAGTATATGCGTCAAATTGAGCTCGCCCGAAGGTCGAGCTCCACCTTGCTCGACCTGCGTTAAGGGTGGAACGCGACGTCCCGGCGCGTTTTCTAAGAGAAATACGAGTTAGGTTGAGGCCAATGATTCGCTCGGAATCTATTCCGCGCCCGAACGCTAGTCGGCCGATCGGTTCAAGTTATACTCAAAGCTCGCGGATCTTGATGCTCCGATAGCTAACGAGATCGTTGTGATCCTGAAGCAGAATATGCCCCTTTTCCGACAGGCCGAAGTTCTCGATCTCCGCGTACTTGCTGCGGGCGATGAGGGCATCGTAAATATTCGTGCCCCTTTCGTATTCGACGACTTTGAATCCGTTGAGCCAGTGCTCTATTGTCCCATGGGGTCGGGAAATGATGCGGCCATGGTTCCACTCGCCTATGTGGAGAGGAACGTCTCGGGTATTCACGTTCCGGTAGGGAGGAATGAGGTCGTATAGCGAGGCGGTGGTCCGATTGCCGACTGCGCCTTTCTTGCCATCGGGATGGACCTCGTCGTCAAGCACTTGGTATTCGAGCCCTAGATACTGCGATTTCTTGGCACCAGGTTTCGCGTGGTCGACGACAAAATACTTCACGCCACTGTTGGCTCCTTTGGTTAAGCGAAAATCGAAGTCCAACTCGAAGGCGCCGTAGGTTTTCTTGGTGATGATCTGGCCGCCCTTTCCCCCTGGCTGAATGGTTAGAGCTCCGTCTTCCACTATCCAGCCATCATCGTTGAAGGGGTCCACGTCCGATATGCCTTTCCAAGCTGAAGTCCGTTTCCCGTCGAAAAGAAATGACCATCCCCGCTCTTTTTCCGTCTTGCTCATCGAATTGGGAGCGACGTTGCGTACGTAGATTTCTTCGGAGCGGGATAGCTTGGGCGATTTCGTATTGATTCTCAAATTACGCCATCTCACTTGATAGCCAGCATGGGAAGTATCGCGGATGCTGTGCACTTGCAGGCCGATGAAGCCTGTAATCGCCCGGTCGTCAACGAGGTGGGAAACTTGTCGGCCGTTAAGAAAGGTTTGCGCTTCGTTGCCCACGCACTCGATGCGGGCTTGGTTCCACTGCTCGTTTTTGAAAAGGGAGCGAGCGGAGGGATTGTATTCGACTGGATAGAGCCAGCCTCGGTTGGCTTCGTCGTAGATGCCAGCCGTCCATGCTCTGGAAGAAGTATCGAGCTCGTATTGATATCCGTGTACGCGGCCATCGCGATAGTCCGGCTTGCTCATGCTACGGAACTGCACGCCTGAGTTCAGTCCATCCTGAACCCAAAACTCGAATTCCAAGACAAAGTCGGTATAATCCGTCTCCGTTGCAAGAAACGAGTTGGGTGTGTCGGCCACACTGCGGCCAACGATTTCCCCGTTCTCGATAGAATACTTGGCTTGGCCGCCGAGCTGTTTCCAGCCATCGAAAGATTTTCCGTCGAAGAGCGGTTTCCAGTCGTCAGCGGTGGCGATCGTGGCTGCGAATAGGGAAAGGACTATGGTTAGAATGGGGTGATTGCGAGTTTCCATATTCGCTTTAGAGTGTCGCTTCTGGTTGAACATTCAAGTTCTAAGCAGCGGCGTTTTGTTGAGGTCTGGCCTTGCCAGAGAACCGAG